>Ga0208624_1000073_pt1 | contig 54383 bp, 65 predicted proteins | sample Knorr_S23_td_DCM_FD_185607 | JGI IMG/M metagenome (GOLD analysis project Ga0208624, IMG submission 185607) | Marine microbial communities from Southern Atlantic Ocean transect - Knorr_S23_td_DCM_ad_71m_LV_A (SPAdes) (version 2) | ecosystem: Environmental > Aquatic > Marine > Oceanic | place... | reverse complement strand
TTTTTTTTAAGTTAAAATTCTGGGTTGGAACTTAGTAATAAGAATTGAATGTTCAAAGTGCGCACTTGAACTACCATCTTTTGTTCTTATCGTCCATCCATCACTGTCAGTTTTAATATGTCTAGATCCAACATTTACCATAGGTTCAATAGCTAAACACATTCCTTCTTTCAATACCACATCTAAATCTGGAGTTGCAGGAATAGAAAAATTTGGAACTTGGGGTTTTATGTGTAACTGCCTTCCAATTCCATGACCAACTAACTCTCTAACAATTGAGAAACCTTCAGATTCAACATATTCTTGAATTGAATTACTTATATCAAATATTTTATTTCCAACTAAAGCATTTTGAATCCCAATATCCAATGCTTTTTTTGTAACATCTAATAATTTTTGCTTTTCATCAGAAATTTTTCCTACAGCAATCGTTCTTGCGGAGTCGCTATAAAAATCATTTTTTATTACTCCACAATCAATACTTATAATTTGTCCTTCCTTGAGGATTATGTTTTTAGGAATTCCATGAACAATCTCATCATCAATAGAAACTGTAAGAGTGGCTGGAAATCCTTCATACCCCTTAAATGCAGGTTTGGCATTACATGAAATGATATAGTCTTCAGCAATCTTATCTAACTCAATAACTGATTGGCCTGGAAAAATATTTTTTTCTACCTTATTCAAGGTGTCAGAGAGAATCTGGCAACTTTCAGACAAAGCTTCTACTTCAAGGTGATTATTAATATCAACCACGTCTACTTCTAACCTTTCCTTTTGTTAAAAAACCATCATAATGTCTTGATAGCAAATGGGACTCTATTTGACTTAAGGTGTCTAGTCCAACACCAACAACAATAAGTAAACTAGTTCCACCAAAAAATGAAGCATACGCATAATCAAGTCCTGCAAATTGTTGAAGAAAGTATGGCATTAGAGCTATAAAACCTAAAAAACAAGCACCAGGGAGGGTAACTCTTGTTAAAATATTTTCAATAAATTCAGCTGTCTTTTTACCTGGTTTGACTCCAGGAATGAAACCACCTTGTTGTTTTAAAGTTGAAGATACTTGATTAGGATCGAACTGTAATGCAGTATAAAAATAAGTAAAAAATATAATCAATAAGGCAAACATTGTATTTGAAAACCAATGATCCATAGCGAATAAAGAAATGAAGTTTGATTGAGTTGCATCTTGTCCAAAAAATGTAGCAATAGTTCCTGGAATAAGAATTATAGATTGTGCAAAAATAATTGGAATTACTCCCGCTGTATTGATTTTTAAAGGTAAATAAGTATTTTGACCTCCATATACTTTACGTCCTACAATTCTTCGAGCATATTGAACTGGAACCTTTCTTACGCCCTGCTGAACCAAAATAATCATCATAACTAGAAAAAAGAAAAGCAGCATCAAAAATAATTCAGAGAGAATCCCTCGGACACCCTGTTGAAAGTATGAAATTTCAGAAATTATTACATTTGGAAAAGCTGCTATGATACCAACCATAATAATTAAAGAAATACCATTTCCAATTCCATGTTCGGTAATTTTTTCACCTAACCACAATAATAACATAGTACCAGTTGTAATGCTTACTACAGCAGTAAATCTGAAGAGAAAACCTGGATTTAAAACAATTCCATAGCTTTCAAGTAACAAAGAAATAAAAATAGATTGAACGAAAGCTAGAACCACGGTACCATATCTAGTTATCTGAGTTATTTTTGCTCTTCCGCTCTCACCCTCCATGGCAAGTCTTTGAAAATATGGTAGTGTTGTTTGCAAAATTTGAATAACAATGGAAACAGAAATATATGGCATGATTCCTAAACCAAAGATTGCTGCTTGTCCAAAAGCACCACCAGTAAATAAGTTAAATAAGCCAAAAAATGTATCATTCAAAGATTCCATAGTTTGTCTTAATGCTTCAGGATTTATACCTGGAATTGGCACCTGAGAACCAAGCCTTACAATAACTAGTATTCCTAAGGTAAATAAAATTTTTTTCCTTAGCTCTGGTATTGCAAAAATATTTCTTATTTTTTCAATCACAGGGTAGTAACCTTTCCTCCAGCATCCTCAATTTTTTTTGTAGCTGAATCACTGAATGAAGATGCGGTAACATTTACCGCTTTATCAATAGATCCATTTCCTAAAACCTTTACTGGTGCAAAAATAGATGAAATAAGTCCATTTTTTGACATTACTTCAGCATCAACATTCTTCACTTTAAGCTTAGAAATCTGTGAAAGATTTACTATTTCAAATGTTTTTGCAAAATTAGAATTATTAAATCCTCTCATTGGCACTCTTCTATGTAGAGGCATTTGACCCCCTTCAAACCAAAAACGGTATTTGTGACCACTTCTCTGACCGGCACCTTTATGACCCCTACCGGCAGTGGTGCCTAATCCAGAACCATGACCTCTTCCAACTCTTTTGGATTTTTTAAGTGCGCTTGTTGGTTTAACTAATTTCATACTTCTTCTACCTTTACTAAATAATCAATTTTTTTAATCATGCCCACAATAGCATCATTTGCTTCTAAAATAACTGATTTATTCATTTTAGTTAAACCTAGAGCATCAAGTGTGGCTTTAGCTTTTCTTGAATACCCAATTCTGCTTTTAATTTGTGTTATTTTTAATTGTTTTTTAGCCATTTTAAGTCTCGAAAAGTGTTTTAGGTGTTTTTCCTCTCTTCTTAGCTACATCTCTTACATCTTGTAAGCTAGTTAACGCATTCATGACAGCTTTAGCAACATTCATAGCATTATTAGATCCTAACACTTTTGAATAAATATTATTAATGCCGACTTGTTCCATAATTAATCTTACTGCAGAACCAGCAATAATACCTGTACCATAAGGGGCAGGCTTTAATAAAACTCTGCTAGCGCCATGCTTTCCAATTATTTCATGAGGAATAGTATAATTTATTACTGGAACTTTAACCAAGTTTTGTCTAGCGTTTTCTTTAGCTTTATTAATTGAGACAATTACTTCATTAGCCTTGCCAGAACCAATACCTACATACGATTTACCATCACCAATTGCTACTAGAGTAGAAAAACTAAATCTTTTTCCACGTGAATTAACCTTAGCAACTCTATTAATTCTAATAACTGATTCTTCTTTTAAATCAAGTTCAGAAAAATTTATCATACTCATTTATGCTCCATTTAAAATTTAAGACCACCTTCTCTAGCCGCTTCAGCTAAAGACTTAACTCTACCGTGGTATCTAAATCCATTTCTATCGAAATAAATTTTATTAATCTTTTTTCCTTTTACTCTTTTAGAAAGAGAAGTTCCAACTAATGCTGCAAGTTCAGTTTTAGTCACCTTTTTCTTTGAAAACTCTTTTTCTTTTGAAGATGCAGAAACAATGGTCTTTTGATTAAAATCATCAATAATTTGTGCTTCAATGTGATTAGTGCTTTTAAAAATACATAATCTCACTTCATTTTTATTAGCAAAAGCCTTTTTTGATCTTTTTCTTCTTCTTAAGTATTGTTCTTTCTTAAGTTTGAAAGCTCTCATTATTCGCCCCCTCCAACTGTTTTACCTTGTTTAGAGCGAACGTATTCATCCTTATATCTAATACCCTTTCCTTTATATGGCTCGGGCTTCTTTAAAGATCTAATTTTGGCAGCTACTTGACCGACTAACTGTTTATCAGCGCCTTTAATTTCAAGCGTGGTTTTATTTGCAATTGCTTCAATACCAACCGGCAAATCAAATGCAATATCATGAGAAAAACCTAACTGAAATATTAACCTATTGCTCTGAGATTTGACATTAAAACCAACTCCAATAATTTCAAGATGCTTTGAAAAACCATTTGTAACACCTTCAATAGCATTAAAAATTAACTGCCTTATAGTACCATGCATAGATTTTGCAACTTTATCTTCAGATTTTCTTGAAAGATTCATTACTTTATCATCAATATTGACTGAAATTTCGTCACATAAGTTTACCTTGAGGCTTCCGTTGGGACCTTTAATCATCAACTGACTTTCTTTATTTTCTAAAGAAACACCGTCCGGAATATTAATTAATCTATTTCCAACTCTTGACATATTACCAAACGTTGCAGAGCAACTCTCCTCCAACTTTTAATTCTCTAGCTACTTTATTGCTTACTACTCCTTTAGGAGTTGACAAAACACTGATTCCTAAACCATTTAACACTCTTGGAATTTCAGAGCATGCAACATACACTCTTTTTCCAGGTTTACTAATTTTTTCAATTGTTGTAATAGCAGGAGAGTTTTCATTATATCTGAGATATAATCTAATGTCTTCTTTACTATCTTCTTTATCAACAAAAACAAAGTTATCTATATATCCTTCTTCTTTAAGAACAAGTGATAATCTTTTCTTTAAGGTAGACGAAGGAACATCAACCCATCTCTTTTTTGCAGCATAACCATTTCTAATTCTAGTACAAAAGTCTGCTATTGGATCTGTCATTGACATATATTTCTCCTACCAACTTGCCTTTGTCACACCTGGTAATTCACCCTTAAGTGCAAGCTCTCTAAATGTTATTCTTGATAATCCAAATTTTCTCATATATCCTTTTGGTCTTCCTGATACAGCGCAACGATTTGTTAATCTTGAAGCACTGGAAGATCGAGGAAGTTTTTGCATTTTAATAACAGCCTTTTCTTTTTCTTCATCCGATACATTTGGATTTTTAATTATTGCTCTTAGTTCCTTTCTTAATTCAAAATGTCTTTGAACTTTTTTCTGTAAATGAAACTCTCTTACAATTTTTGATTTTTTAGCCATTCTGCTCCTCAATATTGTTTACAACATTTTTTTCCCTAATAGGTAAACCCATAGCTCTCAACAGTTCATAACAAATATCATCATTTGATGATGAGGTTGTAATAATTACATCCATACCTCTAATTGAATCAACTTTGTCATAATCTATCTCAGCAAAAACAACTTGTTCTTTAATTCCAAAACTATAATTACCCATTCCATCAAAAGATTTAAAAGATAAACCTCTAAAATCTCTAGTTCTAGGTAGTGCAACTGCACACAATCTTTCCAAAAACTCATACATAAAGTCTTTTCTAAGAGTAACTTTACAACCAACTGGAAAACCTTTTCTAACCTTAAAATTTGAAATATCCTTTTTAGCAGTGGTAACAACAGGCTTTTGACCAGTTATTAGCATGAGTTCTTCTAATGCAGATTGTAACGCTTTTTTATTATCTTTTGCATTGCCAATACCAATATTCAATGTAATTTTTTCAATTTTTGGGACCTGCATAATGCTCGTAAATTCAAACTTTTTCATTAAATGAGGTCTTACTTCATCTAAATATTTTTTCTTATAATTTGGAACGCTCATCATTTATCCTAATTCTTTGCCGCTTCTTTTTGAAACTCTAACTTTAGATTTATCATCTAATATTTTATAACCAATTCTTGAAGCATCATCACCTTCGAGAGCCATAAGATTTGATATATGTAAAGATCTTTCTCTTTCAGAAAAACCTCCTTGTGGATTTTCTTGAGTTGGACGTACTGCTCTTTTTGTTAAAGCAACACCTTCAACGATCGCACGCTGAGAATGAGGAATTACTTTTAATACTTTTCCCGTCATACCTTTAAAGTTTCCAGAGACAACTTTAACCATCATATCTTTTTTAATTTTCATTATAATACCTCTGGGGCCATTGAGATAATTTTCATGTACCCACCTTCTCTTAATTCTCTTGCTACCGGACCAAAAATTCTGGTTCCTTTTGGCTCATTCTGAGCATTTAATATCACTGCAGCATTATCATCGAACCTTATATAGGATCCATCTCTTCTTCTGACTTCTTTTTTCACTCTAACAACAACAGCTCTAGCAACTTCTCCTTTTTTCACCATACCACCAGGAGTCGATGATTTGACAGAAACAACAATAATATCTCCGATGCTCGCATATCTCTTCTTTGAACCGCCCAATACTTTAAAGCATTGGACAATTTTGGCTCCAGAATTATCTGCTACTTTTAGTCTAGTTTCTTGTTGAATCATTATTTTTTGCTACCGTTAATAAGCTTAGAAGCTCTCCATCTTTTTGTTTTACTCAATGGTTTAGAAGCAACTATTTGTACGGTATCTCCGATATTAAATGCGTTTTTTTCATCATGAGCATAATATTTTTTAGATCTTTTCATATATTTCTTATAAAGCTTGTGTTTCACAAGCCTTTCAACGCTCACCACAACAGTTTTGTCCATTGCATTTGAAATAACTTTTCCTACCATTCTTTGAGCATTTCTATCCATTAATTATTTTCTCCATTTATAGATAATTCTTTTAATACAGTATTAATCTTAGCATTCTCTTTTTTCATCTCTGAAATAAGCTTGTAATCTTCTAATTGTTGAATAGATTTTTGGAAACGATACTTTTGTAAACTTTCCAAATTATCAATCAATCTTGATTTCAAATCATTTTCAGACAGTTTTCTAAGATCTTCAATTTTCATCTAAACCTCTTCTAGATACCAATTTTGTTTTAATTGCCAACTTATTACCAGCAATTCTAAAAGCTTCTTGAGCCAATTCTTTTGATATTCCTTCAACTTCAAATAAAATTCTTCCAGGTCTTACATTTGCTACCCAAAATTCAGGTGAACCTTTACCTTTACCCATTCTCGTTTCAAGAGGTTTTTTTGTAATAGGCTTATCTGGAAAGATTCTAATCCACATCTTTCCTACTTTTCTTACTCTTCTAGAAATAGAAATTCTTGTTGCTTCTATTTGTCTAGCAGTAATCCATCCTGGCTCCATTGCTTTCATACCGTAACTACCAAAATTTACCTCGGTTCCACCTTTGGCCATTCCTTTACGGTTTCCTCTATGAACTTTTCTATATTTAATTTTTTTTGGTTCTAACATTATTTCTTAGCCTTTGCAAATCCATTACAAATCCAAACTTTGATTCCGATAATTCCGTAAGTAGTATGGGCTTCAACAAGTGCATAATCTATATCTGCTCTCAAAGTATGGAGAGGTACTCTGCCTTCCATAAATCTTTCAGATCTTGCAATTTCAACACCACCTAATCTTCCAGATACGTTAATTCTAATTCCTTCAGCGCCCATTCTCATAGTTGATTGCATAGTTTTGTTTAAAACTCTTCTATATGGCATTTTTTTAACCAACTGAGAAGCAATATTTTGGCCTACTAATTCTGCATTTAATTCTGGACGCTTTACTTCGTTAATATTTAGATGTATATCTTCAGTATTGCATAGCTTAGCAACTTCTTTTTTAAGTCTAGCAACTTCTTCACCGCCTCTACCAATTACAATACCTGGTCTAGCAGTATGTATCGTAACAGTTATTGCTTGAGAGGTTCTTTCAATATTTACCGAAGCAACTGAAGCGTCTTGTAGTCTTTTCTTCAGATACTTTCTTAACTTAATATCTTGAGCCAAATCAGTAGCGTAGGCGTTCTTTTTTGGAAACCAATTGGATGTCCAATTTTTATTTACTTCTAATCTAAGTCCTTTTGGATGTGTCTTTTGTCCCATCTATTTACCCTATAACAATTTTTAAGTGACTAGTTCTTTTCTTAATTCTGTTTGCTCGTCCTTGAGCTCTTGCTCTAAATCTTTTTAATGCTGGTCCTTCATCAACAGTAATAGTTTTTATATTAACTAAATTCATATCAAGATTAAAATCTTCATTATTATCAGCATTAGCAATGGCTGAAGATAAAGTCTTTAAAACAATAGCTGCACCTTTTTCGTCCATATGACTTAAAGAATTAAGAGCTTTATTTACGTTTAAACCCCTAACTAAATCAGCTACTTTTCTTAGTTTTTTTGGAGAAATTCTAACACTATTTGCTTTTGATATAATTTCCATCATTATTTTTTCTTTCTATCTCCAGAATGCATTCTAAATGTTCTTGTTGGAGAAAATTCACCTAATTTATGGCCAACCATATTTTCTGTGATGAAAACAGGTATAAACTTATTGCCATTATGAACGGCAAAAGTATGACCTACAAAGTCTGGAAGAATAATTGAGTTTCTCGCCCAAGTCTTAATAACAGACTTACTTGAAGATTCTTCCATTTTATGAACCTTTTTTAAAAGTTTCATATCAATATGAGGACCTTTTCTAATGGATCTAGCCATTAATCATTTCTCCTTTTAATAATTAAAGCATTTGATTTTTTATTCTTCTTTCGAGTTTTTAATCCTTTTGTTTGCTTACCCCATGGCGAAACAGGATGTCTACCTCCAGAACTTTTACCTTCACCACCACCCATTGGATGGTCAACTGGATTCATCGCTACACCTCTAACTTTTGGTCGTCTTCCAAGCCATCTTGATCTTCCAGCTTTTCCTGAACGAACCAACTCGTGTTGTTTATTTCCTACAACACCTACAGTTGCTAAACATTTTTCAGGTACCATTCTAACTTCTCCTGATGGCATTTTAAGAGTAACATAATTGTTGTCATGAGCCATGACCTGAACAGATGCACCTGCGCTTCTAGCCATCTGTGCTCCTTTTCCAGGAATCATTTCGATATTATGAACAAATTGTCCAGATGGAATATTTTTTAACTGCATAGCATTTCCAGTTTTAAGCTCAGTCTTTTCGCTTGAAATAATTTTATCTCCAACTTTTAAACCATCAGGCTGTATAATATATCTTTTTTCACCATCGATATAGTGAATTAAGGCAATAAATGCACTTCTGTTTGGATCATATTCAATTGTTGCTACTTTGCCCTCGATGTCAAATTTATTTCTTTTAAAATCGATAATTCTGTAGCTTCTTTTATGACCGCCACCTCTTCTTCTAGAAGTGATACGACCTTTATTATTTCTACCACCAGTTTTCTTGAGTTTTCTCACCAAAGATTTCTCTGGCTTATCAGTTGTAATTTCAGAAAAATCTGGTCTAGAAGTAAATCTAGATGCTGGTGTTACTGGTTTAAGTTGTCTAATAGCCATTTAAAATACCTATACGCTAAATAAATCTATATTATAACCATCTATTAATGTAACAATGGCTCTTTTTTTACTCTTAGCAAATCCATCAGTTCTTATAGTTCGACCATTACTTTTAACTGTCATTTGCTTTGCTTTACCTTTTCTATTAGAGATTGCAACCTTGGAAACTTTTACATTGAATTTTTCTTCAACAGCTTTTTTAACATCAATCTTGTTAATATCAGAAGGTATTTCAAAAGCGTATTTATTTTTAGTTTCTTGTAAGGCTGTCATCTTTTCAGTAACAATAGGTCTAATCAAAATTTTTGAAAAATGCTTCATTAGTTTTTACCTCCAAATCTATTTGAAAGATCCTCAAGTCCAGATACATCAACAAGTATTAACTCATTATCAAATAAATCTTTAACTGAACAAGAATTAGCTTTAACTAATGAAACATAAGGTACATTTCTTGATGCTAGTGACAAGTTATCGTCAATTACTGAAGAGATAATTGTTAACTTTCTACCATCAAGATTATTTTTTCTTAAAAAAGATATAAATTCTTTGGTATTAGGTTGATTAGGAAATGATTCAAACACTTTAAATGAATCATTTTTAACCTTATCAGACAATATGCATTTAAAAGCAAGCTGCTTAGTTTTAGAATTAACTTTCTTAAAATAATATTTTGGGCTTGGACCAAAAATAACACCTCCGCCTCTATTCAATGGAGATCTGCTAGTACCTTGTCTAGCGTTACCAGTACCCTTCTGTCGAAAAGGCTTTTTACCTCCACCAGAAACCAAAGATCTGTTTTTAGATGAACTCGTTCCTTGTCTAGCATTATTCATTTCTGCAACAACGGACTGATAAACTGCTTGTGAATTCATTTCAACTTTGAAAACATTGTCTTTCAAAGTAAAATCTTTACTGGTATCTATTGATTTAATCTTCATTTTTTAAACAAAAATACTGGTGAATTATTAGCACCAGGAATTGCTCCCTTAATAAATAATAAATTATTTTTATTGTCTATATCTACTATTTCTAAATTTTTAACTGTTACATTATCTGAGCCCATTCTTCCAGCCATTCTCATACCTTTAAAAACTCTTGAAGGCCATGATGCTTGTCCAATAGAACCTGGAGCTCTTTCAGTATGCTTATTACCATGAGTCGCATCTTGTCTCGCAAAGTTGTGTCTTTTAATTGTTCCTGCAAAACCTTTACCCTTTGATTTAGCTCTTACGTCAATTATTTCACCAACATTAAAAATTGAAGCATCAAACTGTTGTCCAAGCTTATAATCAAAATCTTCAATAGACTTAAACTCTGCTAAAACTTTAGCTGTTTCTAATCCAGCCTTAGATAAATGACCTGTTGTTGGTTTATTAGTGTTGTTTTTTGATTTTTGGCCATATGCTAACTGAACTGCGTTATAACCATTATCTTTTTCTTCTTTAATTTGAGAAACAGTACAAGGACCAGCTTCAACAAGCGTGACAGGTACAACATGACCATTTTCATTAAAAATTTGGGTCATTTTAACTTTTTTACCAATTAAGCCGTACATTTTATCTACTTATCCTCTAATCTCAATGTCAACACCTGATGGAAGATCTAATTTCATCAAAGACTCCACGGTCTTAGGTGTTGAGTTAACAATATCTACTACTCTTTTATGAACTTTTGTTTGAAACTGCTCTCTAGATTTTTTATCAATAAAAGGTGATCTTAAAACAGTATATATAGTTCTTTTAGTTGGCAAAGGAATTGGTCCTGAAATAATGGCTCCAGTTGACTTTGCAGTTCTAATAATTTTTTCAGCTGACTTATCGAGCAACTTATGATCGTAAGCTTTTAATGAAATTCTAATTAAATCTTTAGCCATGATTAATTACTCTCCGTCCTTTGCTTCTATTTTCATCAATTTCTCTGTGATTGAAGCAGGTACTTTTGCATATTCACTAAAGTCCATATGAAAATTTGCTCTACCCTGTGAAAGAGATCTAAGGTCAGTTGCATATCCAAACATTTCACTTAAAGGAACTGCAGCCTTAATCTGCTGATTAGTACCTTGCTGCTCCATTGACTCAACTTTACCTCTTCTTGAATTAATATCGCCAATAACATCGCCTAAATAGTCATCTGGCGTAGTCGCTTCTACAGCCATAATTGGCTCCATCAATACAGGATTAGCAGACTTACAAGCCTTTGCTATTGCTCTTGAGCCAGCAACTTTAAATGCAATTTCAGAAGAATCAACATCATGATATGAACCAAACACTAATTCAACTTCAACATCAGGGATTGGATAGCCGTATAATACACCATTTTTCAACTGCTCTTGGATACCTGCGTCGACTGCTGGAATGTATTCTCTAGGAATAACACCACCAACGATACTATTAATAAATTTGTACCCTTCACCTTGTGCAGTTGGTTTTACATTAATTACAACATGGCCATATTGCCCTCTACCACCAGATTGTCGTACAAATTTTTCGTCAATTTTATCAACTGGTTTTTGAATTGCTTCTCTGAATGATACTTGAGGCTTACCAACATTGGCATTTACATTAAATTCTCTTTTCAAGCGATCAATAATAATTTCTAGATGAACCTCACCCATACCTGAAATAACAGTCTGACCAGTTTCATTGTCAACTTTTACTTTAAAGGTTGGGTCTTCTTCACTTAATTTATTCATTCCTTTTGCTAACTGATCTTGGTCGCCTTTAGAAACAGGTTCTATTGATACAGATACAACTGGATCAGGAAACTCCATGGATTCTAAAGTAACATCGCCTTTTTCTGACAAGGTATGTCCAGTTCTAACATCTTTCAATCCAATAACAGCAACAATCTCTCCAGCTTTAGCTTCATCCAACTCTTCTCTTTTGTTAGCGTGCATCTGGAGAATTCTTGAAACTCTTTGTTTTTCACCAGTATTTGAATCAATACAGAAAGAACCTTTTTTCAAAGATCCAGAATAAACTCTGATATAGGTTAATTTTCCTACAAATGGATCAGTGGCAATTTTAAATGCGAGAGCAGTAAATGAGCCATCAACAGAATTTTTAACTTCAACACTATCGTCAGGATTATCAACAGATGATCCTTGTATGCTTCCTACATCTGTTGGAGAAGGAAGAAAGTCAATAACCGCATCTAATACTCTTTGTACACCTTTGTTTTTAAATGCTGATCCACATAAAGTGGGAACAAAAGCACTTTCCAGACATCCTTTTTTCAAAGCGCCTTTAATCTCATCAGCAGATATTTCTTCACCCTCTAAATATTTTTCCATTAATGCATCATCAAAACTTGCAACTTCTTCAACTAAAAAGTTTCTCCATTTATCTGCATCAGCTTTTAATTCTTCTGGAATATCAATGTATTCAAATTCAGCACCTTGAGAGCTTTCATTGTACTGAATTGCTTTCATATTTGTTAAATCTATAATTCCTCTAAAATCTTCACCTGCTCCAATAGGAAGTGCAATTGGTAATGGCTTAGCACCAAGTCTTTTTTTCATAGTATCGATTGCATTATAAAAATCTGCGCCAACTCTATCCATTTTATTAATAAATGCTATCCGAGGAACATCATATTTTGTTGCTTGACGCCAAACAGTCTCACTTTGTGGTTCTACGCCAGCAACTGCGCAAAATACCGCTACAGCTCCATCAAGGACTCTAAGAGACCTTTCTACTTCCATTGTAAAATCAACGTGACCAGGTGTATCAATTAAATTGACTCTATTTTTACTCCAATAAAAAGTTGTAGCAGCGGAAGTAATAGTTATACCTCTTTCTTGTTCCTGCTCCATCCAATCCATTGTAGCTGCTCCATCGTGAACCTCACCAATTTTATGAGTTTTGCCTGCATAATAGAGCATTCTTTCTGTTAAAGTAGTTTTTCCAGCATCAACATGAGCCATAATTCCTATGTTTCTAACGATTTTTAAATCAGTTGACATTATCTACCTCTCCCAAAATGAGCAAATGCCTTATTTGCCTCAGCCATACGATGAGTATCTTCTTTTTTCTTAATGGCAGAACCTTCATTATTAGATGCAGATAAAATTTCACCAGCTAGTCTATTAGACATAGAACTACCAGATCTTTTTTTAGCACTTTCAATAATCCATTGCGAAGCGAGATAAAACTGTCTTCTGGAAGGAACTTCAATTGGTACTTGATATGTAGCACCACCAATTCTTTTTGATTTTACCTCAACATGAGGAGATGCATTATTAAGAGCCTTCTTAAAAATATCGATAGGGTCTTTTTTACTTTTATCTTGAACTATATCAAATGCATCATATAATATTTTTTCGGCAATACCTTTCTTACCATCTGTAAGAAGATAATTCATAAACTTAGAAATTTGTAAGTCATTAAACTTAGGATCTGGGTTAATTGTTCTTTTTTCTGGTCTTCTTCTTCTCATTATTAGCTCTTAGGTTTCTTAGCTCCGTAACGAGATCTACTTGTTTTTCTATCATTGACACCAGCAGTATCCAATGAACCACGAACAATATGAAATCTAACACCTGGAAGGTCTTTAACTCTACCACCTTCAATTAATACAATTGAGTGCTCCTGAAGGTTGTGTCCTTCACCAGGAATATATGCATTAACTTCTATGCCATTAGTTAATCTAACTCTGGCTACTTTTCTAAGTGCAGAGTTAGGTTTTTTAGGAGTAGTGGTGTATACACGAGTACATACACCTCTCTTTTGAGGGCTTTTTTCAAGCGCTCTACTAGCCGATTTATTAACTATTTTCTTTCTACTTTTCCTTATTAACTGATTTACAGTTGGCATATATATTTCCTTTTATATTTTTAAAAGTCCGCGCGAATATATCGTTATAACACGGAAGAATCAAACTTTTTCTTCTACGCGTAGGATTATTCAATTTGGACTAAAAATCACAATCTTACTATTTAACTTTGCTATTCGGCAATGTCAGGTTCTTCATCCTTAGTAAGTCTTACTTTATCAAGCTCAGGAAAACCTGTTCCAGCAGGGATTAATCTTCCTAATGCTACATTTTCCTTTAAACCTAAAAGATTATCTGTCTTGGATGCTGTGGCAGCATCAGTTAAAACTCTTGTTGTTTCTTGGAATGAAGCTGCTGAAATAAAACTATTAGTGTTTAATGATGATTGAGTAATACCCATCAATATAGGTTCGAAGGTGGCTTGTTTTGCTTTGTGGAACTTGATTACGTTTTTATCTTGAGACTTCAAATCCTTATTCATCTCTTTAACTTCATTTTGTGAAATCATAGTTCCTACATCTAGGTTTGAATCTCCAGACTCATCAATAACTACCATACCTTTCATACTATCATTATCTGCAAATAAATCCTGCTTATCTAATCTTTCTCCAGGGAGATATCTACTGTCGCCAGGATCATTAATTACAACTTTCTTCATCATTTGATTGACGATCACTTCAATATGTTTGTCATTAATTCCAACACCTTGTAAACGATAAACTTCTTGAATTTCATCTACCAAATATTCTCTTACAGCATTAGGACCAAGAATTGTTAAAATATCAGATGGTGAAATAGCACCTTCGCAAAGAGGAGTACCAGCTGTGATAAAATCTCCCTCATGAACAACAACATGCTTTCCATACGGAATTTTGTATGTTATTGGTTTACCATTAGCAGGCACCACTGACAATTTTCTTACGCCCCTTTTAATTTCTCCAAATTCAACAGTACCGTTTATCTCCGTTACAACTGCTGGATTTGCTGGTTTTCTAGCTTCAAACAATTCAGCAACTCTTGGAAGACCGCCAGTAATATCTCTCGATTTTCCGACGTCTTTTTGAATTTTCACTAATGTTTGTCCTTTAGTAACATCTTGGCCATCATTAACAACTAAAGTAGCTTTAACCGGCAGTATAGTTCCACCCGATAAAATATCACCTTTTTTGCTATAAATTTCAATTTGTGGACTTAACCTTCTGTCTTTTGATTCAGTAACAACTTTCTGTTTTTTACCACCATCAACGGCCTCTTCTTGGTAAGTATCACCCTCAATGAAATCTTTCATTTTAATAACTCCAGATTGTCTTGCAAGAATTAAGTCTGTGTAAGGATCCCAAGAAAATAGAGTCATACCTTTCTTAACTTTGTCACCTTCATTAACATTAACATTTGCTCCATAGGGAACATTTAATTCATCTAAAACATTATCTTTTGAATCAACAATTGAAAGTTTTGAACTTCTAGATAAACATCTTACAACATTAAATCCATCTTCATCCAAAGTTTCAGCTGGTTCGTAATCGCTAGTAAACTTAGCTATACCATTAAATCGTGATTTTTTATCCGATTCCTCAGCAATACGAGTAGCTGTACCACCAATATGGAAAGTTCTTAGAGTTAACTGAGTACCAGGCTCTCCGATACTTTGTGCAGCAATTATACCAACAGCTGTACCTTTTGTAACAAGTTTTCTTCTAGTTAAATCCCAACCATAGCATTTGGCACAAACTCCTCTTCTAGATTCGCATGTAAGAATTGATCTTATTTTTACACTATTAAAATTATTTTCCTCAATAATATTAGCCAACTTCTCGTCAAAAATATCTCCAGGCTTAACAACAACTTCTCCATCGATAACAATTTTTTCAGAAGAAGTTCTTCCTAATATTCGCTCTCCAAGTGATTCAACTATTTCTTCACCCTCTTTGAGGTCAGATACTGTGATTCCATTAATTGTCTTACAATCATCTTCGTAAATAGTTACGTCTTGAGCAACATCAACTAGTCTTCTAGTTAAGTAACCAGCATCTGCAGTCTTTAGAGCTGTATCAGCTAAACCTTTTCTGGCACCGTGGGTAGATATAAAATACTCCATTACAGAAAGACCTTCTTTGAAGTTAGACTGAATTGGACTCTCAATAATTTCACCACCGCCAATCATAGATTTTCTAGGCTTAGCCATCAATCCTCTCATACCAGCAAGCTGTTTAATCTGGTCACCGCTACCTCTAGCTCCTGAATCAGATGAAATATACAAGGCGTTAAAACCCTGGTCATCTGATCTAAGACCGTCCATCATTACATCTGCTACATCGCTTGTAGCTTTTGTCCAAACATCAATGACTTTGTTATATCTTTCACCTTCCGTTAAGACATGCCTATCAAAACGCTGTTGTATTTTATCAACCTCTTGTTCTGCTCTATCAATTATATCATGCTTTGCATCTGGAATAATAACGTCACTTATTGAAATTGATACTCCACTCATAGTAGCTGTTTTAAAACCGATATCTTTTAAATCATCAAGTAATTGGACTGTTCGTTGATTTCCAGCTTTAACAAAAGATTCACCAATGATGAAACTAAGTTTTTTCTTAGAAACAATTTCATCATAATAACCCAATTCATCTGGAATGATGGAATTAAATATTGCTCTTCCAGCAGTAGTATTTTTATGCCAAACTCCGTTGTGTCTCACATTAATAATCGCATGCATAGCAACTTTACCATTATCGTGTGCAATTTTTACTTCGTCAATTGATCCAAATGTCATTCCTTCACCAATTTGACCTTTTTTATCTCTAGTTAAATAATAACAACCTAAAATCATGTCTTGTGAGGGTAATGTAATAGGTTTACCACTAGCTGGGTGCAAAACGTTCTGACTTGCCATCATCAAGACTCTTGCTTCCAATTGTGAAGGTATCGATAAAGGAACATGAACAGCCATTTGGTCACCATCAAAGTCAGCATTAAACGCAGAACAAACAAGTGGGTGGACTCGAATGGCTTTACCATCAATAAGAATAGGTTGGAAAGCAATAATACCTAACCTATGAAGAGTAGGAGCACGATTCAACATTACTGGATGATCCTTAACAACACTTTCAAGTATTTCGTAAACAAATGATTCTTTATTTTCAATCATTAGTTTTGCACTTCTTGGAGTTGCAGCTAAATCTCTTCTAATTAATTCTCTAATTAAATGAGGTTTAAATAATTCTAATGCCATATTCTTTGGAATACCGCATTCAGTCATTCTTAATTCTGGACCAACTACAATAACTGACCTACCAGAATAATCTACTCTTTTACCAAGAAGATTTTGTCTAAATCTACCTTGCTTACCCCTCAGCATGTCAGAAATTGATTTTAAAGGTCTCTTTGAACCGCTTCTAATTGCAGTTTTACGTTTTGTATTATCAAAAAGAGCATCAACAGATTCTTGGAGCATTCTTTTTTCATTTCTTAAAATTACTTCAGGTGCTTGAATATCCATCAATTGCTTTAACCTATTATTTCTAATGATAATTCTTCTATACAAATCATTAAGATCGCTAGCAGCAAATCTTCCACCCTCTAATGGAACTAAAGGTCTTAACTCAGGTGGCATTACAGGTAAAATAGAAACAATCATCCATTCCGGCTTATTGTTTCTGTCTTGTGCAAAATCTTTAACAACTTTAAGTCTTTTGAGTGCATCTTCTCTTTTTTGTTTTGATTTAGTTGTTGAACTTATTGTTTCTAGCTCCTGCTTAAGCTCTAATAAATCCATTTCAGCAAGAGCATCTTTAATAGCTTCTCCACCCATAGAAGCCTGAAAATATGATTCTTCTTCTCTTTCTTCCTGTGAGGCAGCATCATATCCAAACTCTTGGTCTAGTTCTAAGAAAGCTTCCTCGTCAATTAACTCAAATCTTTTATAGCCACTTTTACCAGGATTTATAACTAAGTAATTTTCATAATAAATAACACTTTCTAATTGTTTTGCACTTTTACCTAAAATGTAACTTAGCTTACTTGGAATTGATTTTAAAAACCAGATATGAACCACAGGAACAGCTAAAGTAATATGTCCCATACGGTTTCTTCTTACTTTTTTAGTTGTTACTTCAACTCCACACCTATCACAAATAATACCTCGATAACGAATACCTTTATATTTACCACAGTGACATTCAAAATCTTTAACAGGACCAAAGATTTTTTCACAAAATAAACCATCTTTTTCAGGTTTATAAGATCTGTAGTTGATTGTCTCAGGTTTTAATACCTCACCAAAGGATCCTTCAAGAATCTTTTCTGGTGAAGCTAATTTTATTGAAATACTATTTTTTGCTTTATACATCTATAATTTCCTTTAATCTAAAGTTATATCAAGACCTAAGCCTTGTATTTCCTTCATGAATACGTTAAATGCCTCTGGAGTAGTAGGATCTGGTAAATCTTCACCTTTTACTAATGCGCTGTAAACCTTAGATCTACCTTCAATATCGTCCGATTTAATAGTCAATATTTCCCTTAATATATGTGCAGCACCATAAGCTTGAAGTGCCCACACCTCCATCTCACCGAATCTTTGTCCTCCAAATTGAGCTTTACCACCTAGAGGTTGCTGAGTAACAAGTGAATAAGGTCCTGTGGAACGAGCATGCATTTTATCATCAACCATATGATATAATTTCATCATATATTGATATCCAACTAATACAGGATTATCAATCTTCTCACCTGTTAAGCCATCATATAAAGTGACTTTACCTGAATCAGGTAAACCTGCTTCTTTCATTTTAGAAGCTACTTCTTCGGGAGTTGCTCCATTAAAAACTGGAGTAGCATATTTTTGTCCAAGAATTTTACCTGCCCAACCAAGCATGGTTTCATATAATTGTCCTAAGTTCATTCTTGAAGGAACACCCATCGGGTTTAAACAGATATCAACTGGTGTGCCATCTTCTAAATATGGCATATTTTCTTCTGGAACTATTGTTGCAATAACACCTTTATTTCCATGCCTACCTGCCATTTTATCACCAATGGAAATTTTTCTTTTATTAGCAACATAGACTTTCGCAAGCTTTAAAATTCCAGGCTGTAATTGATCACCTTCTTTTAACTTGAAAATGTCAGTTTCTAACTTATCTTCTAATTCATTTAAATGTTTATAAAATGAATCAAAAATCAATTTAATTTTTTCCCAAGACTTAGGACCTGAAATCCAAGGCTCTTCGAGTGAAAATTGTTCAAAATTTAAAGAGCTGATTTTTTTCAAGGTTAATTTTGTACCTTTTTTAACAAGAACTTTATCATTTTTGTCTTTGATACCCAAAGAAGATTTGTCTTTAAGAATTCCGCTTAACAATTTATCTCTTGATGCTCTTAATTCTCTTTCACTATCTCTCTTATCTTTTTGAAGCTCTTTAATAGCTTTGTTTACTTCAGCCCTAGATTGCTTTGAGGTTTTCTCATACAAATCAGTTTTTATAACAACACCCTTAACACCAGGTTCAGCTTTTTTTGAAGCATCTTTGACATCTCCTGCTTTTTCACCAAAAATTGCACGTAAAAGTTTTTCTTCTGGAGATGGATCAGTTTCTCCTTTAGGAGTTACTTTACCAATAAGAATATCGTCTTCGTTTACGATTGCACCAACACGAATAAGTCCATTTTCGTCCAATTGAGCAGTTGCTTCCTCACTAACGTTAGGAATTTCAGGTGTTAACTCTTCTTCACCTCTTTTCGTATCCCTTACTTCAAGTTCAATTTCATTGACATGAATTGAAGTGAAAACATCCTCTCTTACGAGTCTTTCATTTATAACAATTGCATCTTCAAAGTTATAACCATTCCAAGGCATGAAGGCAATCATAACGTTTTTACCTAAGGCAAGTTCACCGCCCTGCGTTGAGGCTCCATCTGCAATTACATCATCTTTCTTCACATTATCACCAACCTTAACGAGCACCTTTTGATTGTAACACGTATTTTGGTTTGATCTGGAGTATTTAATTAGATCTACAGTACATAAATCTTCGTCAGCCTTTAGTAGAGATCCATCCTTATAATTACTATCTTTAATTACTACTTTATTTGCATCAACATAAACAACTTTTCCACTTACAGGGGATAGCAGAACAGATTTTGAATCTCTAGCAACAACTTTTTCCATACCTGTACCAACAATTGGTGAATCAGTTTTTAATAATGGAACAGATTGACGCTGCATGTTTGAACCCATAAGAGCTCTATTGGCATCATCATGCTCAACAAAAGGAATTAATGCGGCAGCTACACTAAGAATTTGATTTGGTACAATATCTGAATATTGAACATTATCAGAATCAACAATCGGAAAATCACCTTTAGAACGAACTCTAACTTTAGGCTCAGAGATTATATTATTTTTATCAGCATTCAATCCCGATTGTGCAATATTTGCTCTATCCTCATCATCTGCAGATAAATACTCAATTGAATTCGTAATTTTTTTACTTTCTATTTTTCTGTATGGAGCTTCTATGAACCCATGCCTATTGATTTTTGCCATTAATGCAAGGGATGAAATCAAACCAATATTAGGTCCTTCAGGGGTTTCGATAGGACATAACCTTCCATAATGAGTATAATGAACATCTCTAACCTCAAAGCCAGCCCTTTCTCTCGAAAGTCCGCCTGGACCTAATGAAGAAATTCTTCTTTTATGGGTTATTTCTGCCAATGGGTTAGTTTGGTCACCAAATTGAGATAATTGACTAGTTCCAAAAAATGTATTGATAACTGTAGTTACTAATCTGGAATTTATTAAATCTTGAGGAGTTATTGTTTCTGATTCTCTGAGATTCATTCTTTCATATACAGTTCTAACCATTCTTGCTAAAGCAGAATTGAATTGAACTTTTAATTGTTCTCCAACAGTTCTTACTCTTCTATTTCCAAGATGATCAATGTCGTCTGGAGCTCTAAGGCCCTTTCTCATTTGTATTAGATATTTCAAAGTAATTAAAAAATCATCATGGGTTAAAACAGAATCATTACCAGAATTATCTAAATTAAATTGTTTATCTAACCTATATCTACCAACTTGACCTAAATCATATTTTTTAGGAAAGAAAAACATTCGATTGATAAATTTTTCAGCAGATTCAGGACTAGGAGCTTCACTACCTCTTAGCAGCATATAAACCTTCATTAATGCCTCTTCAGTAGACTTAGTTGGATCTTTTTGAATAGTGTTGTGAATCATCATACTATCAATATTATTTCTCACATCAACTACTTTTATAGATTTTGTTTTATTTTTCTTTAAAGTACTAATTATTGATTCATTAAGTTCCTTGCCACTTTCAACAAAAAGCTCTCCTGTTTCGTGATCTATAATATCTTCGATAACAACATAATTACTTAGTTTTTCTAAATCTATTTTTGAGGGATCAAGGTCAAGAATTAATTCAAAAGCATTATAAATATCCTCATCAGAACTAAATCCCAGAGACCTTAAAAGCATGGTAGCAGGAAATTTTCTCTTTCTATCGATGATAGTAAATAAAATATCATTTATATCCGTTGTAAAATCTATCCAAGAACCTCTTATAGGAATGATACGAGCATTAAAAAGCTTTGCACCATTGGGATGAAACTTTTGGTCAAAAAATGCACCTGGAGATCTTTGAAGTTGAGTGACAACAGTTCTTTCGGCACCATTAATAATGAAAGTACCTTTATCCGTCATGTATGGTATATTACCAAAATAGACATCTTGAGGAATTTGTTGAGCAAACTTCTTTTTATCTTTTTCATCTGTAATTTTAAGGTTTAATTGAACAGTCAAAGGTACACTGTAAGTAATTCCCCTATCAGAGCACTCTCTTGGTGAATATCGAGCCTTACCTATTGTATAACTTTTGTATTCAAGAATATAGTTTTCATGATTATCCTGTAAAGGAAAAATTGAAGCAAACGCCTCGTGCAATCCAAACATTTCTCTTTTATCAGGGCTGGTATTTTCCTGTAAAAAATCATGAAATGAACCTACTTGCAAATCAAGAAGATCTGGCAGTTCATTGGTAGTTGTTATTTTCTCAAAATTATGTCTATTGTTTAACTTATCTACTCTCAAGATAGATTACCTCCAAAAAATTGGTTAATTAATATATACTTTTTTAGTACAATTACTTTAATTCTACTGTAGCTCCGGCTTCTTCAAGTTGAGACTTAATAGTTTCAGCCTCATCCTTTGCAACGCCTTCTTTAACAGCCTTAGGAGCAGAATCAACCAATTCTTTAGCTTCTTTTAATCCAAGACCAGAAAGTTCTCTAACAACTTTAATTACTGAGATTTTTGATTGTCCAGCAGCTGCTAGAACAACATCAAAACTACTTTTTTCGCCACCTTCAGCAGCTCCTTCAGCGGCTCCTCCAGCAGCAGCGGCTGCAACAGGTACAGCGGCAGTAACACCAAATTTATCTTCGATATCTTTAACAAGCTCTGATATTTCAATCATATTTGCTTCTTCAAGATATTTTAGTACATCTTCTCTTTTAACGCTCATTTTAACTACCCTTTCTTTGAGTTTAATTGTTCAAGTGCTCCTAATAAGCCAGATACAGGACTACCTAATGTGCTGCTTAATTTTGACATTGGAGAGTTTAACATTCCAACAAGTTTAGACAATAATTGTTCTTTGGAAGGAAGATTTGCAATCTTTTCAAACTCTTCTCCTTGAAACACCTGTCCATCTAATATCATGCCTTTTACAGCAGGCTTATCAAAATCTTTTAAAAAATCTTTTATTACTTTTGCAGGATCTGTTGGATCATTATAACTTAGTGCCATGGCAGTTGGACCATTCAAAAATTCATCTAATCCTTCCATACCAACATCTTTAGCTGCAAGTTTTATTAATGTATTCTTCGCAATAGTAAATTCTACGTCTTTTGATACAAATTCTTTCCTTAGCTTAGTAATGCTAACTACGTCTAATCCAAGATAATCTGTAAAATAGATAGCATTAGCTTTATCTAATTTTTCTGTCAAATTTTTAACTGATTCTAAATTTTTATTACTTGGCATAATTATTCAGTTCCTATATTGATTCCTGGACCTAAAGTTGATGATATACTAATCGACTTTAAATATTTACCTTTAAAAGAATTTGGCTTAGCTGACATAACAGCACTCTGAAGAACGCTAAAATTTTCCTTTAGTTGTTCTTCTGTGAATGACGTTTTACCAATCGAAGATTGTAAAATACCATTTTTTTCAACTCTAGCATCAAGTTTACCAGCTTTCAATTCTTTGATAGCTTTTGCTACATCATTTGTTACGGTACCAGATTTAGGATTTGGCATTAAACCTTTTGGTCCTAGTACCTTACCTAACTTACCTAGTTCAACCATCAGATCCGGAGTAACTACAATTTTATCAACATCAGTCCAGCCAGCTTTAATTTTATCTAAAAATTCATCTTTTCCTACGAAATCAGCTCCAGCTTCTTTAGCATCTGCCTCTTTATCTGCGTTTACTATTGCTAAAACTGATACCTCTTTACCAATTCCATGTGGAAGATTAATACTCAATCTAATATTTTCTTCAGCATGTCTTGGGTCTACTCCTAAATTAAAAGCAACATCAACTGACTCATTAAATGACTCTCTTTTAAAATTCATCAACATACTAAAAGCTTCCTCAATATTGTAAAGCTTAGAGGAATCTAATGTTTCGTTTACAGATTTTGAAAATTTTGTTACCTTCATTTTTCAACCTCAATTCCCATACTAACAGCAGTTCCAGCAATCATTTCTGCTGCTTGATCTAAAGTATGAGCATTTAAATCTTTCATTTTAATTTCAGCGATTTTTTTACACTGATTCATGTTAATAGATCCAACTTTATCCTTATTTGGCTCTTGCGAACCTTTTTTCATTTTTAATTCTTTCATAATCAATGTTGATGCAGGTGGAGATTTGGTTTCAAATGTAAAGGATCTATCTTTATAAACAGTAATTATAACAGGCGTTAACATTCCCTGTAGTTCTTTAGTAGCATCATTAAATGCATTACAAAAATCCATAATATTTACACCATGTTGACCAAGTGCAGGACCAACAGGAGGAGCTGGGTTAGCCTGTCCAGCTGCAATTTGCAATTTAATTAAACCAGTTTTTTCTTTTTCAGCCATTTTTAACTTTCACTTAAAATTTGATTAACACTCAGCTCGATAGGAGTAGGTCTTCCAAAGATATTAACATTAACTTTGATTCTATTTCTATCATTGACTTCTTGTACAAGGCCATTAAATTCCTTAAATGGTCCATCAATTACCTTTACAGAATCTCCAACTTTAAATGGAATTTCATCAATTTCTTCAGATGAAAACTCGTCACTTTCAGCAGAAACAAGATATCGTGACATCTCTGCTTCAGTAACAGGTTGTGGACTTCCTTTTGGTCCAACAAAACTCATAACTCCATCAACGTTTTCAATAAAAAACTTTATTTCATTGCTCATAACCATTTTGACCAAAATGTATCCCGGCAATAAACTTTTTTCCTTTACAGTTTTTTTACCATTTTTAATATCAACAATGTTTTCGGTTGGAATTAAAATTTCTTCAACATTAGTTTTTAAATCTTTTTCAAAATCTAGTTCTCTGAAAATAGTGTCTTTGACCTTATTTTCTTTTCCTGACATTACTCTTAAACTATACCAATTCATATCAACACTCTCATAAATCTTTGAATAACCCAATCAATTCCAAACAAAAAAAGAACAAATAAAAGAAAAAAAATTATTATTAAATACGTTGATCCTCTTAACTCATTATAGGATGGCCAAGAAACCTTGTTCATTTCCAAGTAAACCTGATTTAAAAAATCTTTTATTCTTTTAAACATTCTCTATCCTTTATCGCAGGTGAGGCAGGAATTGAACCCGCAACCCCCGGTTTTGGAGACCGATGCTCTACCAATTGAGCTACTCACCTATATGCTATTTAATTTCTTTAAAAAGAACATGCTTGCGAGCTACAGGGTCAAACTTTTTATATTCAAGTTTGTCGGGATGCTTACTCTTATTTTTTGTAACAGTATAGCGATACCCTGTCCCTGCAGTACTCTCAAGTCTTACAATTGCTCTTTTGCTATTACCAGCCATTAGTCAACTACAGTAGTTACTACTCCAGCTCCAACAGTGTGTCCACCTTCTCTAATAGCGAATCTTAGCGATTTGTCCATAGCAATTGGTGTAATTAATTCAACATCCATTTCAACAGTATCTCCAGGCATAACCATTTCAGTACCTTCAGGCAATGAAACAACGCCAGTTACATCAGTTGTTCTGAAGTAAAACTGAGGTCTGTAATTTTTAAAAAATGGGGTATGTCTTCCACCTTCTTCTTTCTTCAAAACATATACTTCAGCTTTGAATTTGGTATGTGGTGTGATTGATCCTTTCGCTGCTAAAACAACACCTCTTTTAAGGTCTTCTTTTTCAACACCTCTTAACAAAAGGCCTGCATTATCACCAGCTTCACCTTCTTCAAGAATTTTTTGGAACATTTCAACACCAGTAACTGTTGTGGTACCTATTTTATTTTCAAGACCAACAACTTCTACTTCTTCACCAACTTTAATCTTACCTGATTCGATTCTTCCAGTACCAACAGTACCTCTACCAGTAATACTGAAAACATCCTCAACAGGCATTAAGAAAGGTTTGTCTACTGCGCGTTCTGGTTGAGGGATAAATGAATCACAAGCATCCATTAGCTCACCAATACATTTTACCGCTTCAGCATCATTAGGATTTTCAAGAGCTTTTAAAGCACTACCTTTAACGATAGGTGTTTTATCACCATCAAATTTGTATTCGCTTAGAAGATCTCTTAATTCCATCTCTACCAATTCTAACAATTCAGGATCGTCAACTTGGTCAACCTTATTCATGAAAACAACGATACTTGGTACATTAACCTGTCGAGCAAGCAATACGTGTTCTCTTGTTTGAGGCATAGGACCATCAGCTGCACTAACAACAAGAATAGCTCCATCCATTTGAGCTGCTCCTGTAATCATGTTTTTAATGTAGTCGGCGTGACCGGGACAGTCAACGTGCGCATAGTGGCGGTTAGCTGTCTCATATTCAACGTGTGAAGTTGAGATTGTAATACCTCTTTCTTTTTCCTCAGGTGCATTATCAATAGTGTCAAAATCACGTTTAGCTGCTAAACCTAGATTAGACTGGGTTTGCGTGATAGCAGCAGTCAAAGTAGTCTTACCATGGTCAACGTGACCGATAGTACCGATATTACAGTGAGGCTTATTTCTAACAAATGTTTCTTTAGCCATTTTGTTATCTCCTTGTTTTTAACAATTATTTTTATTTTTTGAGCCTACGACCGGGATTGAACCGGTGACCTCTTCGTTACCAACGAAGTGCTCTACCTACTGAGCTACGCAGGCAATTATTGAGCGAGTGACGCGATTCGAACGCGCGACCCTCAGCTTGGAAGGCTGATGCTCTACCAACTGAGCTACACTCGCAAATCCTGTGGGCAAAGAAGGATTCGAACCTCCGTAGACTTACGTCGGCAGATTTACAGTCTGCTGCCTTTAACCACTCGGCCATTTGCCCGAAATCCTATACTCAATCCTGATAGTAAGATCAAAAAAATTTTCAAATACCTTTGCTTTTTACCCTAAAAAACTGAGCCGGCGAGAGGATTTGAACCCCCGACCCGCTGATTACAAATCAGCTGCTCTACCAACTGAGCTACACCGGCAATGTATTATACACGCACGCGTAGGCAAAAGCGACGAAATATAAGAAGATTTAGCAGGAAAACAAATTATTTCTTTTTAGAGAGGTTTTGTCCGCTGGAAGTATCCTCAACCTGCCAGCCTAAAGACTCAATTTTGTCTCTAATGGAATCAGACAATTTCCAATCTTTATTTTTTCTTGCTTCTTGACGAGAAACAAGCAAATCTTGTAACTCTTTTGGAATATTTTGATTATGCAAATTATTAAAATCTAAAATATCAAAAATTGAATTAAATAATTTTAAAAAAACTAAAGATTTTTCTTTATCTGCATCATTTATTGAGTTTTCTGCAATTTTTTTATTCATTTCTGATATAAAACTAAAGAAAACTCCAATCGCTCCTGGAGTATTTAAATCATCATTAAGAGCATCAATGAATAATTCATGTTCACTTGAAAATTTAAGTTCAATATTTTTTGTATCAATATTGAAGTTTTTTGCAAATCTTTTAATTTTTTCAATCATTTTTTTGCATTCATCTAATTTTTTTTGACTGAAAGATACCTTAGATCTATAATGAGCAGAAAGAAGAAACAATCTAACTACATCTGAACCATTTTTTTCTATGAGAGTACTTACATCAATAAAATTACCTAATGACTTACTCATCTTTTCATCTTCCATATTCAAATGTTCAGCATGAAGCCAATAATTAGACAGATTATGTTTTTGAATAGCTTCAATTTGAGCACTCTCATTTTCGTGATGAGGGAATTTTAAATCAATTCCTCCACAATGTATGTCAAGACGACCATCAAAAAGAGTCTTGATCATTACAGCGCATTCGGTATGCCATCCAGGCCTTCCCTTACCCCAAGCGCTGTTCCAGAAAATATCACCATCTGAATCCTTTTTTGCCTTCCATAATGTAAAATCATTACGATTTTTTTTTGATAATTCATTATCTTCCGTTTCAAGATCATCGCTAATGTTTACAAATTTTCCATATTTTGGATAAGTTTCTATATCGAAAAAAATATTTCCATTCATTTCATAGGCTAAATCTTGATTAATTAAAGCTTGAATGAATTCGATCATTTCTTCAACATACTCTGTTGCTCTAGGATTGTGATTGTTAGGTAAAATTTTTAAGGACTTTGACAATTCCAGAAATGATAATTCATATTTTGAAGTTAATTCCTTTAATGAAGTATTTTCCTGATTAACTCTATCGATAATCTTGTCATCAATATCAGTTATATTAACTGCAGTTTCAGTCTCATAACCATTTAACTGTAGAACTCTGTTTAATAAATCATAAAATACAAAGGTTCTAAAATTTCCTATGTGAGGATCATTATAAACTGTTGGACCACAACCATAAGTTTTAACTTTTTTATCAGAAATTGATTTGAAGACTTCTTTTTTACTTGAAAGTGAATTGTATAATTTTAAGCTCATTTTTGTAAAGACAATTTAATAATATTATTAATGATATCTTTAAAAGAAAATCCATGTCTCTTAGCAGCCATGGGGAATAAACTAGTTTCAGTCATTCCGGGAAGAGTATTTATCTCTAAAAAATAGAAATTATCATTATAAAATTTAAAGTCAACTCTTGAATAAACATCACATTTGAGCATCTTGTGAACACTCAATGCGCAATTTTGAACAAATTGATATTTTTCTAAGTTGAGATCAGCAGGACAAATATATTTTGATTCGCCTGCTGTATATTTTGATTTGTAATCATATATACCAGATTTTGGTTCAATTTCAATAACAGGAAGTGGTTCATTTCCCAAGATTGGAACGGTAATTTCTCTTCCATCAATAAACTCTTCAATTAATACTGAATTATCAAAATCCAAAGCTTTATCAATGGCATCATTTAAATTTTCAAAATTATCGATAACATTAAAACCAACGGAGCTTCCTTGAGAATTTGGTTTAACAACATATTTTTCAGACTTGAAATCAAGATGATCATTGCATGTATTTGAAGAAGTTTGATAATATTTTGGAGATAAAACTCCCTGATTCATAACAATTTCTTTTGTCACAGATTTATCAAAGCAATTTCGAGAAGATTTTTCACCTGAACCGTTAAAAGGAATATTATTTTTTGATAAAATTGATTGAATGACTCCATCTTCACCAAAAGTACCATGCAATGCAATGAAGACAAAATCATGTGCTTTTAAATCATTTAAGATAAGATCAATTGAATCTGAATCCAGAACAAATATTGAAGTTTTATAACCTAATTGATTACAAGCTAATGCAACAGCTTCGCCAGTTCTTATAGAAACTAATCGCTCCTCTGAATTTCCTCCCGATATTACTGCAATATTAATCTTATATCCTTTGCTGCTTCAAGTAAATTATTTGATACTAAATCAACATCACAACTAGATTGAACATCATTCAAATAATCATTTCCCATTCCAGTTAATAAAAATATTGTTTTCATTTTAAGCCTTTCCCCAACTTGCATATCAACAATTGAATCACCAATCATCAAACAATTTTCTAGATCAATATTAAATTCCTCTGAGGCTTTTTGAAACATTCCTATTCCTGGTTTTCTCATTGAGAAATAGTCTTCATCGTAATTATCAGCAAAATAAATATTTTTCAAAGGTAGTTTTCTCTTTCTGAACTCATCATCAATGTAAGCATGAATGCTTTCCAAATTATCGATGTCAATTTTACCTGTTGAAAGTCCTGATTGGTTTGTAACAATAAAAAATTTGTCGCTGTATTGATGCAATAGTTCTAATGCTTCAAAAGTAAAGTCAAAAAAATCATAATCTTTCACATTATTTATGTACCCATAAGGATCGTGACTAATAGTTCCATCTCTATCTAAAAAAATTGCATCAAACTTCAATTTTATCTCCAATCAATCGTTGTCCACGAATCATCTATATTTAAAAACTTTAAAGGATTCTGGTATTTATTAATATCAACTATCTTACATTCAAATATAGAATTTTTCGCTTGAAATAGACTGATTTTTTTAACCATGCTTTGTGAATTATTAAAACTAATTAATAGAATATTATTATAAAAATTATAATAATGAATTGAGTTTTCATTTTCAATTTCAATTTTTATAAGAGAAGCATTTTCAAAATTTTTATATGAAAAAAAATCTAGTATATTTTTTTCTGAATTTTCGACAATAATATTTTTTTTGGATAAATCGTAAGAAGTAATCACATTATTTTCAAACAATGATACTGTACTATCTACTTCAATGGTTTCAAAATAAATTTTTGGATCATTTAACGATATTTTTGCATTAAAAACTGATTGATTTTCGAAAATTTCAATGATAATAGTTTTATTATTTAAACTGTTGAAAAAATCTTTAATATGAGTATCCTGACTTTGACAAAAAAGTGAAGTATTTAGTAAAAAGAATATTAAACTAATCTTCATTAATTGTTTCTAAATAAGATTCATCAACTAATACTTCTCTTGCCTTACTTCCAGTGAACGGGCCAACAATTTTTAGTCTTTCCATCTCATCTATTAGTCTTGCTGCTCTCGAATAACCAACCGATAACCTTCTTTGTAATAACGAAATAGAACCTTGCTTGCTCATAACAATAATTTCAATTGCTTTGTGCAGTAAATCGTCATCAATACCATCTCCATCAACCATTGAACTTGATTCTTCTTTATAAGTTTCAATAATTACTTCACTTGGTTTTGGTTGAGATGAAATATGAGCAACTAAATCTTCAATTTCTTTTAAAGTTACAAAAGCGCCATGCATTCTAACTGGAGCAGGTGATCCTGGTTTTTGATACAACATATCACCTTTTCCAATAAGCTTGTCTGCTCCATTTTCATCTAAGATAGTTCTTGAATCAATCTTGGTTGCAACTTGAAAGGCAATTCTAGCTGGAAAATTAGCCTTTATAACTCCTGTAATTACATCTACAGATGGTCTTTGTGTAGCAACAATCAAGTGAATACCAACAGCCCTAGCTAGCTGGGCTAATCTTGCAATAGGCGCTTCTACATCTCTTGGACTATACATCATCAAATCAGCAAGTTCATCAATCATTAAAATAATATACGGCATTAAATCTTTTTTAGATTTTTTCATCATATCATTGTATTCAGAAATATTTCTTTTACCAACCTCAGCTAATAAATCATATCTTGAATCCATTTCTTTTTCAAGAGATCTTAATGCTAAAATTGCATTGTCTTTTTTTGTAATGATTGATTCATCAATGCCATTAAATTTTAACAAGTAGTGATTTTCAAGTCCTCTATAAAGCGACATTTCCACTTTTTTGGGATCAATGATTACAAATTTTACCTCTTCAGGTTTTAATTGATAAAGAAGACTCACGATTATAGTATTTAATGAAACCGACTTACCTGAACCTGTTGTTCCTGCAATAAGTAAATGGGGCATTTCAACTAAGTCTAGAATAGATATATCTCCAAGAGTTCCTTTTCCAATAGCTAATTTTAATTTGGCTTTAGATTTAAGATATTTTTCAGAATTAATTACATTTTTTAAATAAATAGTTTGAGGGTTGACATTTGGAATTTCAACTCCAACATGATTTGAACCAGGTATTGGAGCAAGGACTCTTACGCTCTGTGCTTCCATCACCCTAGCAATGTCATCTGAAAGCTGAACAAATTTGTTAACTCTAACACCTTCCGCAGGTAAAATTTCAAATAGAGTAATTATTGGGCCAGTCTTTATTGCTCCCGATGAACCTTCAACACCAAAATTTGAAAGAGAATTTTTAAGTAGCTCTGATCTATCTCTGATATCATCTTCATTTATTTCACTTGATTCATCTGATGATTCTAAAATATCTGTTGAGGGAAACTTCCACTCAACTTTTAAAATTGATTTATTTCTTTGATCATCAATTTCAGCTTCTTTTTCAATGATTGCTTTTTCAATTGAAATGGGATCTAATTCTTCATTTTGATCTATTTTTTGATCTTCTTCAACTTTAGGTTTATCAGCAATTATATCTATTTCAGTTTCTTGAACAGGTTCAGTATAAGCTTCCTTATCAACCACCTGATTTAAAGATTCGATGCTTTCTTCAGCATTAATGTTTTCTAGAAATGAATCATCTTCAATAATTTTGACTTTTTCTTTTTTATCACTCTCTTTTTTAAAGTCAGGTATAATTTTCTTGTAATCAAATTCTACTTTAGAAATTTTATTTATTAAAATAGTTGGTACATCTTTCAAAGATCTATATAAATCAATTTTGAAAAATGATACTATGAATAAAGCTATCGAAGAAAAGAGAATTAAAACTGAACCATAAAATCCAGTCCAATCATAAATAAGATTAAATATTAAACCTCCTAGAAGCCCTGAATATTCAAAATTTTGAACCTCTTTAAATTCTGATAAATAGCTTGAGTTGCTAACAAAACCCAATAGAACAGAAAGGAGAATCAATAATAGAATCTCAAATCGTAATAATCTTGAAACATTAAATGAAAAATTAGAAATCAAATAAAATGAAATCGTTGCTAAAATAATTGGGATCAATAGAGCCGCATAACCAAACCCCAATTTCATCAAATAAAATCCAATATATACTCCTAGTATGTTAAATGGGTTATTTATTTTTTGTGCTACAAGCGTTGGTTCTTCAGTCAAATCGTAACCAATCATTGAACCGGTAACTAATAAAGAAATGACCAATAATAACCAACCAATAATTTGAATCTTTAACTTGTCTTTCATTTTAAATAAGTCCCATTTTTATAAAATGGTAATTTAGTTTTTTCAAAAATAAAGAAATTATCTCTTATTCCAATCAAAAATTCATTTTCTAACCTTATTTCAAAATCAACATAGGCCAGAGCAATTCCTTTCTTTAAACACGGAGACATACCTCCACTAGTAACTACGCCCACTTCTTTTTTGTCTTTCGAAAATATCTTATATCCTGATCTCGGTATAGCTCTTTCCTCTGATATAAGTGCGATTAATTTCTTTGTTGGTAAATTATTTTGCATAGAATTTGAACCAATAAAACATGTTTCATGCTTTGTTATCCATGATAATCCTGCTTCAATTGTTGTTGTTTGTTCATTAAGCTCATTTCCATACAAACAATATCCCATTTCAAGCCTCAATGAGTCTCTACATCCCAATCCAACAGGTAATATATCATCTGAAAGAGATAAAATTTCATTCCAAAGTTTTAAAATAATTGAATTTGGAGCATAAATTTCAAAACCTAACTCACCTGAATAACCTGTTCTTGCAACTATAACCTCGTTATTGTCTGGAAGCAATGTTTCATAATATTTTAAATCTTCAATTTTTGGATAGAGTTTTTTTAGGTGAGTTTTGGATAAAGGGCCTTGCAAAGCTAACAAAGACATGGAGTCAGATTTATCTTCTAATGATACATCATCAATTAACTTTGAAGAAAGCCATTCAAAGTTTTTTTCAATATTTGAAGCATTTACTACCAACATGTAGTGATCGCCAAGATGATATACAAGCAAATCATCAATGACTCCACCGGAATTGTTACAGAAAGCAGAATATTGAACTTTTCCAGCTTCCAGTTTTTGAATATCATTGGTCGTTACTTTCTGTAAAAAAGTTTTAGCATTATTTCCAGAAACAATAAACTCCCCCATATGACTTACATCAAATAACCCACTCTTCGAACGCACATGATGATGCTCTTTTATTATACTTGAATATTGGAGAGGCATCCAAAATCCAGAAAATGGGACTAATTTTGCTTTTAAACTTTGATGAAAATCATACAGTTTAGTTTTTCTATAATCACTCATCGAATGATAGCCAAAATTCTTTTAATTACATTTTCAATATCACCTTCGTATGAACCTTCATCATTTAATTTTTTTACTGCCTTGTCAATTTGTGACTTTTTATAACCCAGTGAAGAGAGTGCAGTATAAATATCATCGTAAGAAAAGTCTAACTTATCATTATCAAGATTTTGCATTGAAATTGGTGTTGATGTTATCTTCTCCTTAATATCTAAAATAATTCTTTTTGCTGTTTTAGGACCTATTCCAGGAATAAGACTGAGCGATTTAACATCTTCTGAAACAATGTTGTCCTTAAAGCTTGATACAGATGCATTTGAAAGAAGGTTAATAGCAGTTCTAGGCCCAATTCCTGATACATCAATTAAATTTAAAAAAAGAGACCTTCGTTCTAAATCCATAAACCCATAAAGCTCCATTAAATTTTCTTTTACATTAAGATATGTATATATAAAAATATTTTCATTTTCTGATGGCAATTTTTCATAATCTCTGAGACAAATTGAAATACTAAAAACAATGCCATTATTTTCAATGTACAATGTAGTTGGTTCTTTTTTGAAAATTTTTCCTGAAATTGAATTAATCATCTATGTCCTATTTATTCCGCACCACGCAACTGCAATTGCATCTGAGATATCATTTTTCTTTAAAACTTTATCATCTAATTTAAATATTTTTTTAACCATAAATGCAACCTGTTCTTTAGATGCAGAACCATTACCAACAATTGATTGTTTTATTTCTCTTGGGCTAAATTCTCTTGAAGATATTTCATTATGTTCAGCTGCAAGCATAACTGATGACTTCGCCTGACCTAACTTAATTGCTGATTGAACATTCTTTCCATAAAAGACATTTTCAACATAGAGTACTTCTGGTTTAAATTTTTTTATTAGCTTATCAGTTTCAAAAAAAATGGTATATAATCTTTCTGAAACTTCTTTTCCCTTTTTAGGACTAATTAATCCACACTCGACCATTGTTATTTCGCTACTTTTTTTTCTCAAAACTGCATAACCTGTATTAGTTAAACCTGGATCAAATCCTATAATCACCATTAGCTTTGTCCTAAAGTTTGATTTGAAAAAACATTTTGAACATCCTCTAAATCATCTAAGAATTCCAATAATTTTTTAACTTTTTGATTTTCATCTTCATTTAAACCTATTTCATCTTTAGGAACATATGCTAAGAATGAAGAATCTACCTTGATACTTAATTTTTCAAGAAGATCAAGTTTATTATAAAGTTCATTTGAATGAAAATGCAGTCTGTAACAATCATCATCTTCAAAAAATTCAATACAATCGTTTTCAATTGAAAATTCAAAAATATCACTCTCTGAAATTTCATTTTTATCAATGAGAATGATACCATTTCTTTCAAAATTCCATGATACACTACCAGCTTGACCTAGAGAACCTCCAAATTTAGAAAGTGCATGTCTTATATCAGCAACTGTTCTATTTTTATTATCTGTTATTGCTTCGATTAGAATTGCTACACCAAAAGGTCCATATCCTTCATATGAAACCTCTTCAATAATTACATTATCTAATTCTCCAACACCCTTTTTGATTGCTTTATCAATATTTGAGTTTGGCATATTTAGTGCTTTTGCTTTTTTTACTGCTTGTCGAAGTCTAGGGTTAGAATCAATATCTTTTCCACCTAGTCTAGAAGAAACAGTTATTTCTTTGCTGATATTTGAAAAAAGCTTACCTCTTTTTTGATCAAGAGCGCCTTTTTTTCGCTTGATTGTTGACCACTTACTATGACCAGCCATCAATCCTCCTTTTCAATCATTGTGGGAACAACCCAAGCCGTTCTATAACCTAATCTCACAATTTTTTTCTGAAAACTTTCAGCCTCTTTTCTATTTAAAAAATTTCCAACTCTAAGTTTATAATTTGGTAACTCAAAAATAATATAAGTTTGTTCATCAATTGATTTTTCAATTTCAATTTTGACATCTTGCAGTTCCTGTTCATTTTGAGAAATAACTATTTGAACTCTATACCCTTTTATTAAATTTATTTCTTTATTTAAAGAAATATCTTCAAGATCATTATCACTTGAGAATGATGGTAAATTAACGGTAGGAAATTTTGGAGGGTTATCATTGAATTCACTAGGCTTTATCAAGTCAGATTGACAAAATGCACTACTTATAAAAAAAAGAATTAAAAGATATCTCATATTAATACAAATTTCTAACATCTAGAGCTCGAATCCAACCTTTTCTTCCATCGAAAGTGGAAACTTCAATCCAAAGATTTGTTTTTTGATGAATTTTCACTTTATTTCCGCTATAAAATACAGATTGCTCAATTGCTTGGTTTGAAAAAGGGGCAGAGTAAACTATAACTTCATTTTCAATAATAATTCCAAAAATATTATTTTGATCCCAAATATTTTTAGTGAAAGTAACTAAAACTGAAGTAAACATAATTATCGTTGATAAATAAAAAAAACTTATATGTATTTTCATTTGTGTAATCTTCATCACAAAAAATGATATAGCAGATAAAAGTATTAATAATGAGTTAATTAATAGAAATTGATTTAATGAAAATGATTGAAAAAAAATATTTGTTAAATCAATTAAATCATTTTTAGGCAACTCAATAAAGCCTTCAATATATAATTTATTAATATTATTATTATTTTGAAGGTCAGCGTTCATTGGATTTAATTTTAAACCCATTTCGTATGACCATCTTGCCTGACCAAAATTTGATTCTTGAAAATACGCATTACCCAAATTCAAAAAAAAATCTTCTGAAAAATAGCCATAATCCAAGATCATTTCATAAGTTTTGACAGCTTCTTTGTAACTATTTTGGTTATAAAATCTATTTCCATCTTCAAAGAGCTCATCAATGTTTTGTGATAAAACTATTGATAGATTAAAAAAAATGATGAAAATATACTTATACATACTCATCTATCCTCTTTAAGATATTTTTTAAAGATTTTTTAATTTTGTTGTCGTCTTTGTGATCTTTAAACTGCGAATACGATTTTTTCTGAAACTCATTTAAATGTTTTGATAGAGCATCAAAATCTCCAAGTTTAATTTTATCTTTTAAAATACTTTTTAAAGATAATAAATCAATATTTTCATTTATTAATATATTTTTTTGAAAAAAATATTTTATAATGATTTTCATTCCATTTTCATGAACTGAATTTGTTTCTTCAATACTATGAATAGCATTATTTAATGCAGTATTCAACTTTATATATTCATTTATATAACTTCTTAATTTAACAAAGCTTGATGTAAAATATGGCAGTATGAAAAAAACTAGAGCTACAAAAAGTATATAGAATATTGAGCTTTGAATATTAGAACTTGATGAAGAAATCCATTTCTGATCACCAACTCTAATATATTTTATAACATTTGATTTCGAATTTAAAATATCTTTATCAGAGGAATCAAATACTGCACTTTTATTAACCTTCAAACTAATATCATTTGAAAATGCTTTTGACCACGATTTAGAAGTTGAATTAAAAAAAGGTATTTCAATCGAATCAATATTGTATGAACCATCTTTCCTTGGAATTAAATTATAATTCCAAGTAATAGAACCTGAGTAATCATCAGAAATATTTTTTTCAACATTTGTCTCACCTTCGAAAACATCAAATTCATCTGGAAATTCTATTTTAGGTCTACCAATATTAGACAGATTTCCTTCACCAACTAAAGAAACTCTAAATTCTAAAGGCGTTCCCTCATCAATATTTGAATTAGAAAGTGATGTATTAAGAGAAAAATTACCAACCGCACCTGTAAAATTTTTAGGAATATTCTGAAGAGGAAAAACTTCAATTGAAACTGTGTCTGACACAAGAAGTTTTGCCCTCGATCTTTGAGAAAATGTATCAAAAAATGGGTCATCCCAAAAGAGTCTATTGAAAGATGAATCTTTATTTTTTGTTTCAATTTTCATTATCATTGATTGAAGTTCAAAGATTCCTTCTTGCAATGGAAATATTGCTACTTCATAGATTTTAAGGGATTTATAATTATATCCATCAATTTCTACATCATTCCAGTTATCTGGAGTAAATTGAATCCCTACAGGGTCAAAGAGCTTCTCTACCCAAAAGTCACTATATTCTGGAAATTCAGTTGACAGTACTTTTGAAGCAACTCTTGTATAGAATGTATAGGTTAATTTAATTTGTTCTCCAACATAAGCCTCATTTTTACTTACTTTAACTTCTAAGAAAAGATCTTTAGTAGCTTGATCAGCAGTTTGCTTAGATACCTGGACTATATGAGATTTAGTCATTAGTATTTTATTACCAATTTTCACTTTAAAAGATGGTATTTCAAGTTGACCATGTTTTTTTGGAATCAATGTCCATGAAATTGATCTTGAGGAAGTTCTATCTCCATTTATAAATCTATATTCGCTGCCAATGTTTGGTCCTGAAATGATGGAAAAAGAATCCTCAATTTTAGAAATATCTACTGCAGGATTTTCATCTACATCAGAAATTTTAATTGTAAAAATTACAGATTCAGTTATAGAAATATTTTTGGCTGAAACAAATGAAGATATATCTTTAGCATTAATCAAACTTATAAAAGATAGAGTAATTAAAAAAATTCTTACCATTCTTTGCCACTTTCATTTGAAAAATTATTTTGTTTTCGCTTCTTATTAACTTTCTCATTTTCTTTCATAGCATTTAAAATGTTTTCAACATTCTGATCAATTTCAATTTGTTTTTCATCATTATTTTGTTGTTTTTTAGACTGTGAAATGTCCTGATTTTGTGGACCATCATTATTATCATTTTTTTCGGGATTTTGTTCAGAATTATTTGATTTGTTGTCTCTATTATTATTTTGCTGATTTTGATCTTCTTTTTGATCATTATTATCATTTTCAGATTCGCTACTATTTTCCTCTTGTTGCTGATTTTGTTCTTGAGCTTGTTGATTTTTTTTAATTTCATTTTTGACAAATTCATAATTTTTTCTTGCATCGTCATCTTCTGGATTTTTAAGAAGTGCGTCTCTAAAAAATTTTAAGCTTTCATCTAGCATTTGTGATTTGTAAAGCATATTTCCACGATTATAGCTTAAGTCAGAAGAAGGATTTAAACTATCTTGCATCCCAAGATTAAAGTAAACCTCAGCTTTTTTGATGCTATCGATTGATGAGTATATTGTAGCTAGGTTAAAAATTATATCATCTTTAGATAACTTTTCGTCTTTTAGCAAATATTTATAATAATTCAAAGCTGAATCAAAATCTCCATTATTAATCATTTTTTGCCCAATATCTTGAGATAATAGTTGCGAAGAAAATAATATTAAAATTAAAAATTTCATTTTTTTCTTTTTCCTGTTGAAATAAAGTACGATATCATTAAAAGAAATATTGCTACAGCTAAGGGATATTGAAATTTATGTTCATAATCAGAAAATTCAAAAGAACTGATTAATGAATCCTCCCCTTTTTTAATAATATCTACAATATTATTACTAATAGGTTCACTTTTTGAAATACGAAGTAATTTTCCATTACTAAATTTTGAGATTTCTCTTAAAAAATTTAAATTTAATTTTGATAGAACTAATTCACCTGATTCATTTTTTAAAAATGAATTTTGCTTATCTTTTATAGGAATTAGTGATCCCTTTGAACTTCCTACTCCAATTACATGAAGATCAATTTTTTCATTAATTAAATAAGATATATCATCAATTAATATATCACTGTGATCTTCACCGTCTGTAAAAAGGAAAATCATTTTTTGCTGATCATCTTCATCATCGAATGCTTCAAAAGATGTTTTTATTGCGTTGGGAATATCAGTACCTCTTGATGATATCATTGAAGTATCGATGCTTTTAATAAAAAGTTTTGAAGCATCGTAATCCATAGTTAAGGGTAAATAAAGAAAATTTGAGCCAGAAAAAACAACGACTCCAATCCTATCTCCCTCGAGATTATCAATGATTTTTGATAATTCAAATTTGACTTTATCAATTCTTGAAGGTTTAATATCCTCAGAATCCATACTTAGAGATACATCAACACAAAAAACTATATCAACACCTTTTCTTTCAACTGGTTTAACAGTGACACCAGTTTTGATACCTGAAATTGCAATTACCAAACTTAAAATTCCAAAATATCTAATGAGAGTTTTGATTGCTATAGTTTCAGAATTACCAATATATAAATTTTGATATAATTTTTTTGAAAAATTTCTGTCATCAAAAATTTTATATTTTGTTGATCTATAAAATGCAAAAATTAAAGTAACAAAAAATACAGTTAAGCAGATAAGAGCAAAATTTAGATATTCAAAAATCATATAACTTTCCTAAAATAATATGCTCTTAATATTTCAGAAATAATTAGGAAAAAAAATCCTATAATTAAAAACCAAATGTAAATTTCTTGATAACTTGAAAAGTAACTTACAGTAATTTCAGATTTTTCCAAATTATCAATTTCTGTATAAATTCCTGATAGACTTTTTTTGTCCGTAGCTCTAAAATATTTTGCATTAGTTACCTCTGCAATTCCTTTTAATGTGTCTTCATCAATTTCGTTCCTTACAAATCCTCTTCCGGGTATTTGAGTGATAGATTGATTAGTTCCTGCACCAATTGTATAAACCTTAATATTATATTCTTTTGCAATTTTGGCAGCAGAAATTGGATCTATTGAACCAACGTTATTACTTCCGTCGGAAAGAAGAATGATTACTTTACTTTCAGAATCACTACTCCTAAGCCTATTAACTCCATTTGCAATTGCTACTCCAATGGCTGTTCCATCGTACTTAGGCTCCATAACAGTAACTTCAGATAAAAGATTATTTAAAACACTATAATCAATTGTTAATGGACATTGTATAAAAGTATCTTTACCGAAAACTAATAAACCAATTCTATCACCACTTCTGTTTTTAATAAATTCTTTTGCAGCATCTTTTACAGCTTCTAATCTATTCGGTTTAAAATCTTCTGCAAGCATGCTGCTACTAGTATCTAATACTAGCACTATATCAATAACTTCTACTGTAATATCTTTATCTAAAGATGAAATTTGAGGTCTTGCAAAACCTACAATTATTAATAATAAAGCAACTATAAAGAGAGTATTAATAAAAAAAACTTTGATTTTTCCTTGATTGCCAAAAAAATTTTTTAAACTATTAAAACTTGAAACTTGAACTGATGATGTTTTTTTGTAAAAAAAAATCTTAACTATAACTAGTACCATAAATAATGGTATAATTATCAAAAAATTTGGGTATAAAAATTCCATCAATTCGTATCAAAAATTTCCTCTTCACTTAATATATGAGCTAAACTAAATAAAGTTTCCTCTTTAAAAGAATTAGAAACTAATTGAAGTCCAATAGGTAGATTGCTTGATGAAAAACCTGCAGGAATATTAAGAGCAGCAATTCCAGCTAAATTTATTGGTACCGTGAATATATCAGATAAATACATTTTTAATGGGTCCTCTAAATTATTTTTTAGTTGGAAGGGTAATTCAGGAGTTGTAGGTATGAGCAAGTTTTCACATTTATTAAAAAGATCTGAATAACTATTTTTTATTAATCTTCTGACTTTTAAAGCCTTTGAAAAGTATGCATCATAATAACCTGAAGAAAGAACATAAGTTCCAGTCATTATTCTTCTTTTTACTTCGTCAGAAAATCCATCTGATCTAGTTTTTATGTAAAGATCTGATAAATTCTCATTATTTGCCCTGTTTCCATATCTAACACCATCAAATCGAGATAGGTTAGAAGAAGCTTCTGCCATTGTTAAAACATAATATGCAGCAATACAATATTCAAAGTAAGGTAAGTCAATTTCTATAATTTGTACCTTTTTAAGCTTTAAATAATCAACGAGTAAACGATATTTTTCTGCTATTTCAACATTAATTTGATTTAGAATGTTATCATTGATTATTCCAATTGATTTTGGGAGCGTAGAATCCTCGAGATTAGAAATTCTAGGTTTATCAGTATCAACACTTGTTGAATCTTTAATATCTTTACCTGAAATGGCGCAAAATGTACTATAGACATCTTTAATGGACTTTGACATTATACCTATGGTATCAAAAGATGAAGCATGTGCCACTAAACCATACCGAGAAACTCTTCCATAGGATGGTTTTAAACCGTAAATACCACAAAATGCAGCAGGTTGCCTCACTGAACCACCTGTATCAGAACCTAAAGCTATCTCTGAAATGCCTTCAGCAATTGCAGCAGCAGAACCACCGCTTGAACCTCCAGCAACTAAATTAAGATTAAATGGATTTTTGACAGAACCATAAATTGAAAATTCTGAAGATGATCCCATTGCAAACTCATCACAATTAGTTTGCCCAACAATTACACCGCCTTCATTATTAATTCTTTCAATTACAGTTGCGTTAAAAGGAGATTTATAATTTTGAAGAATATTAGATGCACAAGTTAAATATTCATCCTTAATTGCAATGTTGTCTTTGATTAAAAATGTTTTGTTTTTTAAAAGTCCAGTTCTAGGTTTTTTTAAATCAATACTTTTAATACGATTTCTTACAATAGAATTTGTCTTACTGACAGAAATTTTTTCTTTAACATCAAGTAATTTCTGCTCTAAAGAATTAGATGGATTCATCTAAGTTAATTATCTGAATTTTCTGACTTTTTAATTTCTTCCTTCGTATCATCCAAAGCACCACGAAATTCTCTCAATGAATTTGCAAATCCTTTGGCTATTCCAGGAAGTCTTTTACCTCCAAAAAGGAGTAATAAAATTAAAAATATTAAAACTAATTCACCAGTACCTAAATTAAACATAACAACCTCTTATTTTATCTAAAGTATTTTAATAAATAATATGCAATACCAAAACCAATAATGCTACAAACATTGAATTTTAAAATAAAACCAAAATCCACTACTACAATACCCAAATCAATTAAATTATCACTATTAATTGAACCAAAGGTAAAATCATAAGAAATTAAAAAAAACTGTTTTACAGCACTACCATCAGGTAATAAAAAGGAAAAAACATTTCCAACTAATGTTCCGATTAATGCTCCAGTACATAAACCAAATATTATTAATTTTATACTTCTACTTTTCATACCTCTCCTAGAGTTAAATTTACATCTAAAAGATCATTTTCTCTAACAACTGTTAACCTAATATCATCTCCTGCTCTTAAATCTAATTTTATTAACACTGCTTTTATTTCATCAAGTGATTCGACTTTATATCCTTCAGCTGCCACTATAATATCTCCTCTATACAATTCTTCATTTCTTGCTGTATCTGAGTAATCAACTTTATCAATGAACAAACCTACCTGGTCTCTATTTTCTCCATATAGAATTCGATTAGCAGAAAAACCAATAGAAACTCTTCTGTCAATGACACCTTTAAGTTTTAATTCGTCTGCTATTTTTTTTGCAAAATTAATTGGAATTGCAAATCCTAAATTTTGTGAGTCAGCTTTAATAAATGTGTTGATACCAATTACACTTCCATTTGCGTCAATCAATGGTCCACCGCTGTTACCAGGGTTTAATGATGCATCAGTTTGAATCATATTATCTAAGAGCTTACCTGATTGCGAGTCAAGACTGAAATCTGCATTAATGGCACTAACAATTCCAGCTGAGGCAATTGGTTGATACTGAGCATTTGAAATTAAATTTCGAGGGTTGCCTAATGCTATAGCCCATTCTCCTACTTTTACATCATCTGAATCACCTAGTTTACAATAATCAAATTTTTTACCATCAATTTTCAATAATGCAATATCAGATATCATATCTAAACCAACTATTGAAGCTTTAAATGCATCTCCACCAGGAATCACCACTGTAATGTTAATATCAGTTGTAATAACAGATGGACGAAGAAAATTATCTTTTATGTTATGAGCATTTGTTAATACATATCCATCTTCACTCACCAAAAAACCAGATCCATTTGACGATACAGGTTTAAGATTCCTGTAACCGCCCCAAGTTCTCATCACAATTTCTTGGCTTCTGTATATCCCAACTACTCCTGGACTAGCTAATTCTACAGCATTGGATATGGCTGTTGATTTAGAATGAGATATTTGAATATTTTTTTCTTCTTCTTTCGTACAGCCTAAAATAAAAAATACTAAAATGAGTAAAATTCTAATTTTCATAAAAAACTTCCTTCAACACTAAACCTTTGCTTGGAGCTTTAAATATTTTAGCATCTTTTTTAGGATTATTTAATAAATTTTTAAAATCATTAATAGAAATCTTTTTCTGACTTACAGCAATCATTGTACCAACTAAATATCTTACCATATGATGCAAAAATCTATCTCCATGAATAATATATGATAGTTTTTCGTCTTTTTTATCATCAAAAGCCCATTTTGACTTAAATATTCTACAAAAATTATTTTTTTTATTTGAAAATTTTGAAAACGATAAAAAATCATATTTTCCTTCAATTATTTTTGATACTTCTAATAATAAATCAAAATCTAAATTTTTGACTTGAAAGTGATCTCTCAAATGAAGTGGATTATCTGTTAAAGAACATAAATAATGATACTCTTTACTGGTTGCGTCAAATCTGCTATGAAAATTTTCATTTACTTTAGTTAAGTGCGAAATTCTTATTTCCTTACTTAATCTTGCATTTACAGCTTTTAATAGTTCATTTTCAGAAAATTTTGAATCTAAATCAAAGTGAGCAACCTGACCTAAGGCATGTACCCCTGCATCAGTTCTACTTGCTCCATAAATTTTTATTTTTTTATCATTATTTAATTTAGAAATTGAGGATTCAATATTGTCTTGGATACCGCTTTGATTCTTTTGACACTGAAATCCAGAAAAATTAGTTCCATCATATTGAATAACTATTTTATATCTACTCATTTAAGTTTTATCGAATGATTGTATACATTTCTTTCATCAATTTCAGTTTTAATTAATACCTTTCCAGAGGGTAAAATAATACCAGATATTCCATTATTAGCACTTTGCACTACTGGAATACCTAATTCTATTGATCGAAGCTTGGCATGCTCAAAATGCTGGTATGGCATGGCTTTTCCAACATAAGAATCGTTAGTTATTACAAATATTATCTCTGCTCCCTCTTCAAGCATTTTTTTTGCAACCTTAAAACTGCTTGAATCATAGCAAATCATAATAGATGATTTAACATTTCCTATATCAAAAGTATTATAATTTTGACCAGGAGTAAAACTTCCCATATCGTCAAATTGATTTATTTTTGAAAGCCAATTTTTAAAAAAAGGAACATATTCCGCAAATGGAACTAGGAAAATTTTTTGGTAAGTATCATAAAATCCATCTGGTCTTAAAAAAATTGCACTATTATAAACTTTAAGTTCATCATTAAAAAACATCCTTTGAGGAATTCCAGTAATTAAAACTGAGTCCTCAATTTTTTCTTGCAATTCTATTCTCTCTTTTGAATCTGTAGTAGCTAGAAATGATGTTAAAGCTGCTTCCGGCCATACTATTACGTCTGGATTTGATTCTAATGATTTCTCTAAAAGATCATTCATTATATTGTCATTTCTAATTTTTAGATTTGGATTCCACTTTTCGTCCGGATATATCACAGGTTGTCCAATTGAAACATTAATCTGCTTTTGAAAATTTGTTTTATTATAATTTGAAATTAAAACTTGTCCAATCAATGCATTAATTACTATAACCGATAAAAAACCATAAAAATATTTTTTTTGATTAAGTAAAATGAATTTAAAAAGAATAATATTTAGCAATACAACTATGAATGTAGAAAAATCTACATGAAGACTTACAATTTGAATTAATTTATTATAACCTGTTTGACTCAAAGATAAGTTTAACCAAGGTGCTGCAAGAGGACCTATATCTCGTAAATTTTCAATCAATACCCAAGTAAATGGAATTAATATTAATTGAATTTTTGATAAAAATTTTCTTTTCTCAAAAAAATGGAGTATTAAACAAAATAGAACCCAGTACAATGAATAAAAGGTACATATTGCTAAAAAAGAAATAACTGCAACTTGAACACTTGTTCCAGAATTAAGAGCTACCCAGTGAGTTATTATCACATAACTTACGAAACCTGCGAAATAAAAAAGTATCATCTTTTCTGTAAGCTTTATTGGTTGGTAAAAAATTTTGAAAAGTGGAATTAAAAATATCCAAGCTAAAAAACCCAAATGAAAAGGTGGAAATGACAAACCTAACATTAATCCACTTATTAAAGAAAGAATCAAATTTTTTTTATTCATCAATTACGCCTTTATCTAAAAATGATTGCAAGATAATAGTTGAAGCAATTAAATCTATATGCTCTTTATTATTTCCTGTTTTGATGTTTTGCTCACGCATAATTTTTTTTGCTGATTCGCTAGAAAGTCTTTCATCTTGAAGAAAAACATTGAAATTTAAATTTTTAAGTTCAACAAATAAATCATCAACTAATTTTGTCATTTCATTCTTTTTATTATTCATATTTAAGGGATAACCTACAACAAAAGATTTAACATCATTTTCTAAAGCAATTTCTTGAAGCTTACTTAAAAGCTCTTTTCTATTTTTATATTTAATAACTTTAAGTGGAATTGAAATAATTTTTAATGGGTCTGAAATCGATAATCCAACTTTTGAAAGGCCAAAATCTATACCAATAAATCTATCATTCATGAATACGCTCAACTGAGTCTACATTCTTTAGATTTTGAATGTCCTTAATTACAGAATCTAATTTTTCTCTACTTTGAACTTTACAAATTATCCAAATATTCGCAATACCACCTTCCGTAACATCTGTGGATACATCAACCATATTTACATTATTCTTAGTAATAATATTTGCAATTTCATTTAGCATTCCAGCAGTATCAATACATGTAATATGAATTTTTGATCGAAAGGCTAGGTTTTCTTTTGCATCCCAATTTACTGATACAAGCCTGTCATCTTTTGAAGATAATGAAGATAAATTTGAACAAGATAATTCATGTACAATTAATCCCCTACCTCTAGAAATATAACCAATCACATCATCACCAGGAATAGGGTTACAACATTTACCATAATTAACTACCAAATTTTTAACTCCATCCAAATTAATTCCATCAGCATCTGACCTTGCAGAATCAATAAATTCTGACGAATCAATTTCTTTTTGAATTTTAATTTGTAGGTCAGGAAGAATTTTTGGAATAATGTCTTTAATTATAACTCCTCCTTTTCCAATATCAGAAAGCATATTATTTAAGGTTTTAAAACCTGCCAATGAATAACCCTTTTTAAACTCATTTAATCTGTTTAGAATTTTTAATTTTCTTAATGATTTCTCTAAAATTTCATTTCCAATCTTTATACTTTCTTCAAGTTCAATTTTTCTCAAATATTTAGAAATTTCATGTTTTGCTCTTGAGGTTTTAACAAATTTTAACCATCCACTATTTGGATTTTGATTTTTACTTGTTTCAATCTCAACAATATCTCCACTTTTTAAACTATAACTTAAAGGAACTAATTTCTTGTTAACTTTTGATCTCACTGTAGTAAAACCTAAATCCCCATGGATAGCAAATGCAAAATCTAAGGGTGTTGCATTTACGGGAAGCTTGATTAAATCACCTCTAGGCGTAAAAACAAATATTTCATCCTCAAACATATCAATTTTTAATAGATCCATTAATTCTTCTGGTTCAGAACTGTCACTATTTAACATTGATAATAAATCTCTTAGCCATGAAACTTGTGAATCAAATTCACCGATCTCATTATTACCTTTATAAAGCCAATGTGCTGCTACACCAATTTCTGCTGTATAATCCATATCTTTTGTTCGAATTTGAAATTCTGTTAATCGATTATCGTTAGTTAAAACTGTGGTATGAATTGATTGATAACCATTTGTTTTTGGAGTTGCAATAAAGTCTTTAAATCGATCTTGTAATGGAGGATAAATGCTGTGAATTACGCCAAGAGCAAGATAACACTCCTCAATTTTATCCACAATAATTCTAATTGCATATAAATCATAAATTTCTTCAAATTTTTTACCTGATTTTTCAATTTTCCTTTGAATTGATGAAATTGATTTATATCTACCAAAAATATCAGATTTAATTTTATAAGAATTCAGCTCAGTTTTAATAGGTTTTATCGAATTAGATAATATATCTTCATTAAGTCTTGTAGAGGTTTCAATTTTCTTTTTTATTCTATTGAAAGCTCTTAGATCTAAACATTTTAATGATAAATCTTCTAACTTCCATTTAAGCTTAGCCATACCTAACCTATGAGCTAGTGGTACAAATATTTCTTTTGTTTCTAATGCAATTTCTTTTCTTTTATTTGAAGTTAAATACTGAATGGTTTCCATATTATTTAATCTATCAGCAAACTTTATGATTATTACTCTCAAATCCTTAGCAAGTGAAAGAAATAATTTTGTAAAATTTTCAGCTTGCTTATGCTCTTTGGATCTAAAAGCAATATTTTCAACTTTTGTAACGCCATCAACAAGATTAGCAACATCAGGTCCAAATTCCTCTGAAATATCGGACAATTTTACATCAGTGTCTTCAACTACATCATGCAATAGTGCGCTAACAACTGTTGTATGATCCATATTCCAATCAATTAAAATATTGGCAACATCAATACAATGGCTAACAAATGGTAATCCAGATTTTCTTACTTGACCGTGATGCATTTTAATAGAAAACTCTAGCGCATTTTCAACTTGCTTTCTATTCTTTTTTGTAGGAATTCTATTTAAAAGCGCCTTGCTTTTTTCAGCAATGACTTTGTCATTATTTTTAATAACATTACTGCTCATATTTTAGAAATCTTGATGATTATCAAATCTAGCATACGTATCAATGAACGTTGCAGTGACTCTTCCAGTAGGACCATTTCTTTGCTTAGCGACTATTAAATAAGCAAGACCTTTTAGTTCTTGATCTTCTTTATCGTATACTGCAGGTCGGTAAAGAAATATTACCACATCAGCATCTTGCTCGATTGCGCCACTTTCTCTCAAATCTGAAAGTAATGGTTCTTTTTTTGTTCTTTGCTCAACAGCTCTTGAAAGCTGTGAAAGTGCAATGACAGGAATATCTAGTTCTTTTGCAAGTGCTTTTAAAGACTGAGTGATTTGTGAAATTTCATTTTGCCTATTCTCAGAATTTTTTGGACCTTGCATTAGTTGCAGATAATCAACAATTAGAAGTTCAATATTTTTTTCTCTTTTTAATCTTCTGGCTCTAGATCTTAAATCTAGAATTGATAGTGCTGGTGTATCATCAATGTAGAGAGGAGCTTGAGCAAGTTTTCCTGAAGCAATATTAATATTTTTCCATTTTATATTAGGACTTCCTCTTCTAACTAAAGCATTATCTACGCGTGCCTCGGATGTTAACAATCTTTGTCCAAGTTGATCGCTTGACATCTCTAGACTGAAAATAGCGGTTGCAGATTTATTTTCAATTGCTGCATTTCTAGCAATAGTTAAGGCCAATGCAGTTTTACCCATAGATGGTCTTCCTGCTACAATAATTAAATCACCGTTTTGAAATCCAGCAGTCAGTTTATCTAAATCAATAATTCCTGAGGGTACTCCAATTATGGAACCAGGATTTGCAGCCATATCTTCAATTCTTTTTACTGTACTTGATAAGATTGGTTCAATATGTTGATATATTTTTGAATCTTTTTGTTCCGTCAAGCTAAAAATTGATTGCTCAGCTTCATCAAGAATTGATCCAACTGAATCTCCTGCATCTAAGGCTTTTTTTGAAATTTCATGGGAGGTAATTATTAAGTCTCTTAACATACCTTTCTCTTTTACAATTTCAGCATAGGTTTCTACTCTAGCAGATGTTGGTACTTTATCAACCAACCCAGTTAAATAATATATTCCACCAATAGATTTCAAATTTTTACTTTTTTTCAACTCATCTGATACTGAAACTGTATCAATTGGATTGCTGTTATTCATTAAAACAAGCATTGCTTCAAAGATTTTTTTATGAGAATCTTTATAAAAATGATGACTTGAACCTAAAATACTTACAGCCTTATTAGCAGCATCTTCATCAATCATCATAGACCCTAATACAGCTTCTTCAGCTTCTAATGCTTGAGGTTGTAAATTTAATCCTTCAGTTTTTTTATTTTCATCCATTTTTATTTATCCACACTCTTTCAACAATTGATAAATTATATTTTAATAGATTAGTAATCTTTTAATTATCTGACAAGTTAATCCTTAATAACAGGAATATTAATTTAAATTCCAATCTATAGGTGAAACACCTTTAGATTTTAAAAACTCATTTGTTTTGGAAAATGGTTTTGAACCAAAGAAGCCTCGATGAGCTGACAAAGGCGAAGGATGGACAGAAGAAATTATATGGTGCTTAGATAAATCTATGATATCATTTATGTAATTTGCTTGTTTACCCCACAGGATAAACACAATATTATTTAGCTTAGTGGATATTACTTCAATTACTTTTTTCGTAAAAATTTCCCACCCTATGTCTTTATGAGAATTTGCATTATCTTTTTCAACTGTTAATATAGTATTTAAAAGCAAGACTCCTTGATTAGCCCATGGTTGTAAATTTCCAGTTTTAGAAATAGGAATTTTAAGATCGGAATTAAGTTCTTTAAATATATTTAAAAGTGATGGCGGAATTGAAATTCCTTCATTGACGCTAAATGATAATCCATTTGCTTGACCTAGACCATGATATGGATCCTGACCAATTATTACAACCTTAACATCATTTAAGTGCGTTGAATTAAAAGCATTAAACAAAAGTGAGGGTTTTGGGAAGATAGTTTTGTTTTTGTAAGAATTTTTAATTTTTGCGGAAAGCTCTACCCAATATTTTTTTTGGAATTCTTCTTCTAGCTCGAAATACCATGAATCATGTATTTTGACTTTTTTTTGGTTTTTAAAATATGAGATATTATTGAGATAAAATTCGTTCCCAAAAAGTTGCTTATTTTGATTGATAAATTTTAGTTTAAAAGATTTAGCGCTCAATTGATTCTTCAGTTTTATCCCAATCGATATCACCTTCTAAGAACTCATCTAAAGCAACAGAGGTGACTTTATCTTCTTTATCAAAATCGATATTTTCTCTTACAACAGGTTCTGCAAGAATGCCTTCTTCAGAAATTTCTTCATTTTCATCGATCATTTGCTTAACAATCCTATCTTGAAGAATTTGCTTAGCTCTTTTTGATGAAACAACAACAGCTTCGTAAATGTCATCTGTTTTTTTCAAAAGCTTGGTAAATGAAATTGGATCTACAGCCATTTTAGTCCTCTTTTTTGTTTTTACTTATTATTTCTTTAATTTTTTCAAATGTGGTTTCGAAGTTATCATTAATAAGATTATAGTCAAATTCTTTTTTTAAGTTATCCTCTTCTTCAAATCTACTTAATCTTTTATTAATTTCATCTTCCGTTTCAGTTGATCTCAATACCAATCTTTTTCTTAATTCTTCTAGATTAGGTGGGGACAAAAAAATTGAAATAGTATTATTTGGATAATAATTCATAAGACTAACTGCGCCATTGACATCAAGCTCAAAAAATAAGTGTTTGTCGTTGTTTATATATTCTTCCAAGCTACTCAATGCTGTACCATATAAATCCCCATGAACATTCTCATGTTCAAGGAATAAATTTTCTTGAATCATTTTTTGAAATTTTGGTTCATCTATAAAATTGTAATGTACTCCATCGATTTCATATTTTCTTTTTTTCCTGGTAGTAAAAGAAACGGAAATTTCAATATTTAAATCTCTTGAAAGCAATTCTAGCAAGGTAGTTTTGCCTGAACCTGAGGAGCCAGAAATAACAATGAAATTTTTCACAGTATATTTCCTATCTGTTCCTTCAATTTCTCAGCTTGCATTTTCAAACTTATGGCATGTTTTGAAACTCTTTTGTCAAGAAATTTGGATAATATCGTATTGGATTCTCTATTTATTTCTTGCAGAATAAAATTAATTTTTTTACCAGATAACTGCTTAGACTTAATTGATTGAAAAATTTGGTTTAAATGGCTATTTATTCTATCGATTTCTTCAGAAATATCAATCTTTTCTAATTCATCAATTACATTATCATTTTTTTGATTAATTTTATTTGCGTGAGTTTTTTTTTGAATTTTTTCAATTTTTAAAAGATCTTTTTGGGCTACATCTAAATACTTATAAAATTCTTTTTCGATTAATGATCCTTCTTTTTGGCGCATATCAACCAATTCTTTGACTGCAGTTTTAAAAGTAGAAAAAATTTTTTTTTGAATAGTGCTATTATGAGGGACAAAACTCAAAATATCATTATTTCTTAATAATTGGCTATAATTCAAGTCAATACCATAATCTTTTTCAATTTCTTTGTAGGCCTTTAAAACACTAGATGTTTTTTGACTATTTAATTTGAATGCATTTTTTGAATCTACTTTAATAAATAATGTAACAGAACCTCTTAATAAATGTTTTTTTAAATAGTTTCTAATTTTGTATTCAAGCGGACCAGATAAATCAAAAGATTTTGTATTTAACTCAAAATATCTCGAATTAAAAGATTTCAATTCAACGTTAATTGAAAGATTTGAATCTTCAAAACTAGAAGAACCAAAACCTGTCATACTAACCAACATTAAATTTTCACCTTTCTTTTCATATTTAATATATAAAGTAATAATACTCCTAATGGAAATAGTAGTGAAAATATAGGGAAAATTAATTTAAAACTATAGTTATCTGCTATTATCCCACCCAAGTATGCTGCGAGTCCTGAAAGTCCAAACATCAAAAAGAAGTTTAAACCGAATACTACTGATCTAATTTTTAATGGTGCTATATCTTTAATTATTGAGTTAATTAATGGCTGAATTGAGTACATAAAAATTGCTAATAAAACTGAAACAATCACCATCAATTTCTTTCCAGCAAAAATAATTGATATAAATAAAGGAAGAAGTGCAAGAAAAACTGTTGATAATAATTTAATTCTGTCAAATTTATCTCCAAGGTAACCTGAAAGAATTTGACCTAGAAAACCTGTTAACATTATAGCGGATACAATTGAATTTGCATTTGAACCAAAGTCTAAATTAAAAACAGACGGTATAAAAGTATTAAAGACAGTAAATGAAAGGCCTACAACAAATGAGATAAGAAAAAAAATTGTTAAAATTGAATTTTGCTTTTTATCTCTAAAGTCATTAAAGCTTATAATATCAATTTTTTCAGTATTTGGAATAAACTTTAAAGATAGTGGCAGTAAAAAGGCATTTAAGATTGCAGTAAAAATAAATGCATAATGCCAACTAAAATGTAATAAAGAAAAATATGATATTAGAGGACCTAAGGAAACTCCAATAGACCCAAATACTCCATGAAACGCATTTGCTTTAGCGATATTTTTATCAAAAATTTCAGAAATTAAAGTTAAAGAAACTGGATGATGGATACTGGCAAAAAGACCCAAAAGAATACTGCTGAGAGAAAACATTGTAACATTTTGCGACAGACTTACTAAAAAAGCAGATAATAGAATTCCTAGTTGAGAAAAAACAATTAATTTTTTTGGCCCAAACTTGTTATATAAAAAAGACATTGGAAGCGAACCGACGCCAAAACAGAAACTCACAATACCAAAAATTAATCCTACCTCAGATGCATTGATTGAAAAAAAATCAATTAAATTAATGTACAAACTTGGTATCAACATCATAATGATGTGATTTGACATGTGAGATAAGCTTAAAACAAAGAGAATGGATCTAGAAAGCAAACTTTACTTCTTTTCTGCGAGTCGAGCAGCTTTGCCAGATAATCCACGTAAATAATATAATTTTGCTCTTCTTACTTTATTTACCCTATCAACCTTTATAGATGCAATTGATGGAGAGTGAATTGGAAAGATTCTTTCAACTCCGACACCATTAGAAATTTTTCTGACAGTAATTGTTTCCGCAATACCAGAACCTTTTCGAGCAATAACAGTACCCTTAAATAACTGTTGTCTAACTTTTTGTCCTTCTCTTACATTAACTGAAATTGAAAGGACATCTCCTGCTTTAAAATTCGGTATATCTTCTCTTATTGTATTAGTCATTTTAATCTTTCTCCAAAAGGTCGGGTCTTCTCTCTTTTGTTAATTCTAACTTTTTATCATTACGCCATTTTTCAATTGCTTTGTGATCGCCAGATAATAATACATCTGGGACTTTTAATCCATCAATTTCACTTGGCCGCGTAAAATAAGGAGCATCTAGTAAATCATCAACAAAAGAATCAGTCAAAGCTGAATTTATATCATTCAAAACACCAGGGACTAAACGTACAATTGAATCAAAAATAATCATTGTTGATAATTCGCCGTTTGAAATGATAAAATCGCCAATTGATATTTCAAAATCGACATATTTTTCAATAACTCTTTCATCAACACCCTTATAATGACCACAGATGAAAATTAAAGAGCTTTCTGTGCTAAGATTGCTACTTAAACTATGATTTAAAACTTTACCCTTTGGAGATGGAAAAATTATTTTTGGTTTTTTTTCTGACTTTGATATACAATATTCTATAGCACTAAAAAGTGGCTCACACATCATGACCATTCCTGATCCTCCTCCATAGGGCTCATCATCTATTTTTTTATAATTATCTGTGGTGAAATCTCTAAGATTTACAATCTCAATACTAAGGTGACCTTTTTTTAGCCCTTGATTAGCTATATTATTGTCGATTAAAGTTTTTATCGAATCAGGAAATGGCGTTATAATATAAACTTCCATATGATAAGTAAAATTTAAGTAATGAACTTATTTTTTCTTTTTAGCTGACTTTTTTTGTTCTGCAGATGCTTCTTCTTCTACTGGTGCTTCTTCAGCTAATTCCTCAACAGGAGCTTCTTCTTCTGCCGG
>Ga0208624_1000072_pt1 | contig 54440 bp, 39 predicted proteins | sample Knorr_S23_td_DCM_FD_185607 | JGI IMG/M metagenome (GOLD analysis project Ga0208624, IMG submission 185607) | Marine microbial communities from Southern Atlantic Ocean transect - Knorr_S23_td_DCM_ad_71m_LV_A (SPAdes) (version 2) | ecosystem: Environmental > Aquatic > Marine > Oceanic | place... | reverse complement strand
GGAGCTCGGCTGTGAGGCGGCGAGAGATGTCAGCGAGCTCTCATGCGAGATCGACTGCGCGAGCGTCGTCGTCCCGACCTCCGCGCACGCTGCTGTCGCGGTGCCGCTCCTCAAGCGCGGGATTCCGCTCTTAGTGGAGAAGCCGCTCGCCGTGAACCTGGAGGAGGCGGACGAGATCTTGGCGGCTGCAGAGGCGGGCGGGGCGGCGCTCGCGGTCGGCCACGTCGAGCGCTTTCAACCCGGCGTCCTGCATCTCTTGAAGGAGGAGACGCGCCCGCGATTCATTGAGTGCCACAGGCTCGCGCCCTTCAACCCGCGCGGCACAGACGTCGGGGTCGTGCACGACCTCATGATCCATGACCTAGACCTCGTGCTGGAGTTCGTGGGCTCCGAGGTGGAGTCCGTCGACGCCGTCGGAGGGGAGATCCTCACGGCGAAGGAGGACGTCGCCTCTGTGCGGCTCGTCTTCGCCAACGGCGCTCGAGCGAACGTCACGGCCAGCAGGGCCTCACTCTCGCCGATGCGGCGCTTTCGGATGTTCTCCAGCGGCGGCTACGCCAGCCTCGACTTCACGAAGAACTATGGGCTCCAGGTCAGTAAGGGGGCGGCCTGGGACGATCGCAGAGCTGAGGTGGGGACCCTGAACCTGGCTGACCCGACCCAACACGCGGCCCTGATGGCTGAGGGGGTGCTCGAGATCAAAGAGCTGGACCTCAGCGGAGAGGAGCGGCCGCTACAGGCTGAGCTGGCCTCCTTCGTGGAGTGCGTCCGGACAGGGCAAGAGCCGCTCGTCTCCGGCGCAGACGGACGCCGCGCCCTCGCTCTGGCTGAGCGAATCGTCGCAGAGCTGCACGCCCTGGACTGGTAGGAGCTCTGCTCCCTCCGACCTCAGCGGTTGCACCCTAGGGGCGGCCTCCTCAGACTGTCCCTCTAGCCCTTTAGGGCAGGAGCCACATGTGAGTCACGAGAGCCCCTTCGAGAAGGTATCCCCGCAGGGGGACTTCCCCGCAATGGAACACGCGGTGCTCGGGCTGTGGACAGAGCTCGACGCCTTCCACGAGTCAAACCGTCGCCGCGAGGGGGGTGAGCCCTACGTCTTCTACGACGGGCCACCCTTCGCGACAGGCACCCCTCACTACGGGCACCTCTTGGCGGGGACGATCAAGGACATCATCCCTCGCTACTGGAACATGCGCGGACACCCCGTGGCCCGGCGCTTCGGCTGGGACTGCCACGGGCTCCCGATCGAGGCGCTCGCGCAAGACGCACTAGGGCTCTCTGGCGCAGGCCAGATCGCTGACCATGGCGTCGCAGAGTTCAATGAGCAGTGTCGCTCAATGGTGCAGACCTACGTCTCGGACTGGCGCGAGGTCGTCAACCGGATGGGGCGCTGGGTCGACTTTGATGATGACTACAAGACCATGGACATTGAGTTCATGGAGTCTGTGTGGTGGGTCTTCAAGTCGCTCTGGGAGAAGGGTCGCGTCTATCGCTCGCACCGGATCATGCCGTACAGCTGGAAGCTGACCACGCCGCTCTCGAACTTCGAGGCCAACAGCAACTACAAGGACGTGCAAGACCCTGCGGTCACCGTCGCGATGAAGCTCACGGAGACGCCGGGGCTAGAGGTCGAGGGCGATGTCTCTGTGCTCGCTTGGACGACCACTCCGTGGACGCTGCCCTCTAACCTCGGCGTCTGCGTCGGGCCAGAGCTGGATTACTGTGTCTGCAGCGCTCCGGAGCGTGATGGCCGCTACCTCTTGGCCGCAGAGCGGGTGGAGGCGGTGCTCGGAGAGGGCGCAGAGGTCCACCAGACCCTGAAGGGGGCTGAGCTCGTAGGGTGGCGTTACGAGCCTCTCTTCCCGTACTTCGCCGACGCGGCGGGCGCCTTTCAGGTGTTCTCAGATGACTTTGTCTCGACCTCAGACGGCACCGGGGTTGTCCATATGGCGCCTGCTTACGGCGAGGACGACTATCGGATCTGCACTCGCGAGGGCCTAGCGCTCGTCGATCCGCTCGACGCAGAGGCATGCTTCACCGCTGAGGTGCCGGACTTTGAAGGCGCCCACTGCAAGGATGCTGACAAAGCCATCATTCGCAGCTTGAAGGACGCAGGGAAGCTCTTCGCCCACGCCACGCTGACCCACAGCTACCCCTTCTGCGAGCGGACGGATACGCCGCTCATCTATCGCGCGATCGACGCCTGGTACGTGAAGGTCGAGGACATGCGAGAGGACCTCGTCGCGAACAACGAGCAGGTGAACTGGATCCCGCGAGCTGTGGGTGAGGCTCGCTTCGGGAACTGGTTGCGTGACGCGATGGACTGGAACGTGTCGAGGAACCGCTTCTGGGGGACTTGCATTCCGCTGTGGGTCAACGAGGCTGACCCGAGCGATGTGATCTGCGTCGGTTCACGAGCAGAGCTTGAGGAGCTCTGCGGGCAGGAGGTGGCCGATCTCCACAAGCACGTGATCGACGACCTCCTCATCTCTAAGGACGGGAAGACGTACCGCCGGACGCCAGAGGTGCTCGACTGCTGGTTTGAGTCAGGCTCGATGCCCTATGCGCAGTTCCACTACCCCTTCGAGGGTACAGAGGGGCTCGACCAGATCTTCCCTGCACACTTCATCGCTGAGGGTTTGGATCAGACGAGGGGCTGGTTCTACACGCTGCTCGTCTTAGGGACCTCTCTCTTCGGGAAGAGCCCCTACAAGAACGTCATCGTGAACGGGATGGTGCTGGCCTCGGACGGACAGAAGATGTCCAAGAGCAAGCGCAACTTCCCTGACCCGCGCGAGGTCCTCGAGGAGTACGGAGCCGATGCGCTGCGCGCATACATGGTGAGCTCGCCGGTCGTACGCGGTGAGCCCCTCGTGTTCACGGACCGCGGGCTCAAAGACGTCGTGAGGACGGTGATCCTCCCGTTCTGGAACAGCCTGAGCTTCTTCACCACCTATGCAGCCATCGACGGCTTCGACCCCCGCAGCTGGGAGCGCCCAGAGGTCTCAGAGCGCGCTGAGATCGACCGCTGGGTGCTTAGCGTCCTGCAGAGCCTCGTGAGGGATGTGAACCAGGAGATGGAGGGCTATCGGATCTACAACGTCGTCCCGCGGCTCGTTGAGTTCGTGGACGACCTGACGAACTGGTACGTCCGGCGCTCGCGCCGTCGCTTCTGGAAGGCAGGCGAGGACGCAGACAAAGCTAGCGCTTACTTCACCCTCTTTGAGGTCCTCCAGAGCTTCTCGAAGCTGCTCGCGCCGTTCATGCCCTTCATCACAGAAGAGGCGCATCAGCGCCTCGCGCGCCGCGTGGACTCTGACGCTCCCGCTAGCGTCCATTGGTGCGACTACCCAACGGTGGACGATGCGGTGATCGATGACGACCTCGAGCGACGCATGGGCGTCGCGCGAGCTTGCGTTGTGCTCGGGCGCAAGCTGCGCGAGGACCACCGCCTCAAGGTGCGGCAGCCGCTCGCCCGCCTCACGGTCGTGCACCGCCGAGAGGAGGTGCGCGCTGACGCCCTCGCGCTCGCGCACCTCATCTCCGAAGAGCTGAACGTTAAGGCCGTTGAGGTCGAGGCTGACGAGGCAGCCTTCAGCAGCGTCGAAGTGAAACCCGACTTCCGGAAGCTCGGGAAGCGCTTTGGGCCTCGGATGAAGGAGGCCGCCGCGGTGATCTCTGGCTGGGGGCCTGGGGAGGTCGCAGCCCTCGAGGCTGGTGAGTCAAAGCTCGTCCTCGATGAGCCTGTCAGCATCGATGAGGTCATGCTGCACCGCGACGCCCTTGAGGGAGCGGTCGTGGCGACAGACGGAGAGGTGACGATCGCCTTAGACACAGAGGTGACCCCGGAGCTCTTGGCAGAGGGGCTCGCGAGGGAGTTCACGAGCGCGCTGCAGGCTGCGCGGAAGTCGGCTGGTTTTGACGTCGTCGACCGCATCCGCGTCGCTTGGGAGACGGATGATGAGGACCTGCGCAACGCGGTGAGAGCACACGCTGAGACCATCGCAGCTGAGGTGCTAGCGGTCTCATTCACGGATGATGCTGGCTGCCCCTCCGGTGAGGCGCTGGAGCTCGGCGGCGGGACGCTTCGTTTCGCGCTGCTCGCTGTCGAGGGCTAGGCCCTCCCAAGTGAGGGAGCGAGGCCCGGTAAGTCTGCCCGCTACCTTGTGAGCTTTAGGGGTCGCTGCTAACGTCAAGTCGGGGACCCGGCGCGGCTTGTCCAAGTCATTCCCCGGAGCCTTATGAGAATCAAACAGGGCACCCGCCCTCATGCGAGGCACACCTTCGCAGGGGCCGCGCCCACCTGGAACCTATGGTTCCGGGAGCGTTTGGGCCGGCTCGTCGGGTCCCCCGTCTCTCCCCGTTGAACGGGGAGGGCCTGTTTGAGGTGAGGGCCTGTGCCGGCCGCTCGTGAGTGGACTTCGAGTACGAATCCGTAGGAAGTGCCTACGTGCCGCTTGAACCGCGCGTTCCAAGGCGAGAACATCGGAGCATCACGTGGCTCTCGTCCGCTCTGCGATGACGAGCCCGTGTGCTCCTCACCCTGACTCTGCAACTCAGCTCACACCATGAAGACCCGCGCTCTGCTCCTGGTTCTCTGTCTGGCCGGTCTGGCCACTGTCATCTGGCCGCCTGAGGTCATGAGCCCAGCCCAAGAGGAGTTGATTGCAAACGCCCCTTCTGAGGGCTCTGGAGCTGGCGAGCTGCTCGATATGAGCGCCTTCGAGGAGGAGCTGATCGAGCAGGAGGCGACCGCCCCGTTGGTTGAGGAGGTCGTCGTCCAGAATGCTGAGGTCGCAGCCCCCCAAGAGGTCGACCTGGTGCAAGGCTCCCTCAAGGGCCGAGACCAAGGAGCCCTGGCGCTGCAGGGGGAGCTCCTCGCGCATGATCCTGGAGCGATTGAGGCCTATCTGAGCTCGAACGAGCTGCACCCCGGACGAGAGCGCTTCCTCGGTGCTTGCGCTCACATCGCCCTAGAGCAGCCCGAGGCCTCCCGAGCCTTGTGGGAGACCGTCTCCGAGGAGGACCCCATCTCCAGCGCAGAGCGGGCCACGCTTGGCAGGCTCTTGGGGGATGGGGGAGCTGTGCCAGCCTCGGCAGGCGCAGCTTCGAACGCGCTCCTCAGGGGCCTTGAGATGGCCTATATGCGCGGTGAGCTAAGGAGGGTCCTCCAGGAGCGTGACTATGTGTCGGCGTGTGGGCTGCTCTCTGGCCTCCTAGAGATGGAGCTAGATGCAGAGTGGCCGACGCACAAGGAAGCGCTCGAGACCTGGGCCAAGCAGCTCAAGGACGCGCAGGGCTTCCACCGCTGGAGCGCGCGCGGAGAGTGGGCCTCTGCGGAGTACGAGGTCCGCTCAGGCGACTCTTTGGTCGCGATCCGCAAGCGGGTCATTGAAGATCATCCCGGTTTGAACATCTGTACAGGGCTGATCGCGCGCGCAAACCAGCTGCGTGACGAGAACAGCATCCGCCCGGGGGACAAGCTGCGAGTCCCGCTGGATCCGGTGCATACGCGCGTCGATCTGAGCGCGCGCTTCCTGCTGTACTACCACGGAGAAGAGGTCGTGAGCGCTTGGCCCGTGACCATCGGAAAGGACGGCCGAACCATCCCGGGGGAGTATGTGGTCGGGAAGAACAAGCAGCGAAACCCCGCTTGGTGGTATCAAAAGTCGGGATACGAGCCTGTCGCTGCGGACGCAGACCCTCACGGGAGGGGCTTCATCACGAACGATCACCCTGAGAATCCGCTCGGCTCGCGCTGGATCCCATGGGACGGCACAAGGGGCCTCGGCTACCACGGGACCAACGACGAGGAGAGCATTGGCGATGAGGCGAGCCAGGGATGCATCCGCCTCAGGAACCGTGACGTGGAGGAGCTCTACGACATCCTCCCGGTCGGTTCTTCGATCCTCGTGCAGCCCTGAGGGGGCTTAGAAGCGACTTCCTGCGGCTCTCGGGCCCTTTGAGGTGCTGGGCGAGGGACGTGAGCGTGATTCCTAGGGGGTGCTGGACCACTTTTGACCTCTTGGGCTGCACCTAAGGCATTGTTCAGGAAGGGGTTACAATAAATTGCTCAGATGTGCATAGTTTTTGGTCCGAGCGCTTGACCCAGCCTCTTCAGGCCCTATCATCCTCGTCCGCTTCATCGAAGCACAGGAGGTAACTCGCCTAGCGAGAGCCTGTGCCCCGTCCCCAGGACTGGTGAAGCAAAAGACAACACGGCCCAACGTCAGGCTCTGCCAGGCGGGCCGTGTGCTCTTTGGAAACGAGGGTGACCTTTGAAATGCGTGTGGACGGGACGTCCGCATGGCGCCGGTATGTCTGGCGTCGGTCGTCCCATGATAAAAGTAATCCAGAATTCAAACTTTCATGAAGGGTTTGATCCTGGCTCAGAGCGAACGTTAGCTGTGTGGATTAGGCATGCAAGTCGTGCGCGAAAGTCTTCGGACGAGTAAAGCGGCGAAAGGGTGAGTAACACGTAATCAACCTACCCCTTAGATCGGAATAACCACTGGAAACGGTGGGTAATGCCGGATGGTCCTTTTTGGAGGCATCTCCTTAAAGGTAAACGGCGGCTTCGGCTGCTGCTAGGGGAGGGGGTTGCGGCCTATCAGCTTGTTGGTGAGGTAATGGCTCACCAAGGCTATGACGGGTAGCGGGTCTGAGAGGATGATCCGTCACACTGGGACTGAGACACTGCCCAGACTCCTACGGGAGGCTGCAGTCGAGAATCTTCCACAATGGGCGAAAGCCTGATGGAGCGACACAGCGTGTGGGATGAAGGCTCTAGGGTTGTAAACCACTGTCACACTTTAGGAACCGCGTGTCGTTAATAGCGGCACGTCTGACCAAGGTGAAAGGAAGCGCCGGCTAACTCCGTGCCAGCAGCCGCGGTAATACGGAGGGCGCAAACGTTGCTCGGAATCACTGGGCATAAAGGGCATGTAGGCGGCCCGATCAGTCAGATGTGAAATCCTCCGGCTCAACCGGAGAACTGCATTTGATACTATCGAGCTCGAGGATGGTTGGGGTAAGCGGAACTCCTGGTGGAGCGGTGAAATGCGTAGATATCAGGAGGAACACCAGTGGCGAAAGCGGCTTACTGGACCATTTCTGACGCTGAGGTGCGAAAGCTAGGGTAGCGAACGGGATTAGATACCCCGGTAGTCCTAGCCGTAAACGATGGGCACTAGGTTGGGGGGACACCTATGGTCTTCCCAGCTGTAGCAAATGTGTTAAGTGCCCCGCCTGGGGAGTACGCACGCAAGTGTAAAACTCAAAGGAATTGACGGGGGCTCACACAAGCGGTGGAGCATGTGGTTTAATTCGAAGCAACGCGAAGAACCTTACCCGGTCTTGACATCTATGGATTAGCTCTGTGAAAGCAGAGTGACAGCTCTTCGGAGTCGGAACATAGACAGGTGTTGCATGGCTGTCGTCAGCTCGTGTCGTGAGATGTTGGGTTAAGTCCCGTAACGAGCGAAACCCTTATCGTTAGTTGCCAGCGGGTAATGCCGGGGACTCTAGCGAGACTGCCGTTGTCAAAACGGAGGAAGGTGGGGACGACGTCAAGTCATCATGGCCCTTATGACCGGGGCTACACACGTGCTACAATGGCCTGTACAAAGGGTTCCGAGACCGCAAGGTGGAGGCAATCCCACAAAGCAGGCCCCAGTTCGGATTGCAGGCTGCAACTCGCCTGCATGAAGTTGGAATCGCTAGTAATCGCGTATCAGCCATGACGCGGTGAATATGTTCCTGAGCCTTGTACACACCGCCCGTCAAGCCACGAAAGCGGGGAGCGCTCGAAGTCGTTTTGTCCAACCTTCGGGGGGACGACGCCGAAAGCGAGCCTCGTGATTGGGACTAAGTCGTAACAAGGTAGCCGTAGGGGAACCTGCGGCTGGATCACCTCCTTTCTAACGGATTTGTTAGACGTTTGGTGTTTCGCCTAGCGAAGCTCCAGATGACGATCATAGGGTCTCACGCAAGACGAAGGTCACCCTCACCCTCTCACCGCTCCGCGGAGCCTCCGGGCTCCTGGGACGGCTCTGGGCCTATAGCTCAGCTGGTTAGAGCGTCCGCCTGATAAGCGGGAGGTCAGTGGTTCAAATCCACTTAGGCCCACCAACCCGCTACTCGGGCGTGTGCTCTCATCAGCAGAGCGCGGCTTTGATCGGCGGACAGGCCCTCCCAAGCGGATAACTCCTAATCGGGGGCGTAGCTCAGTTGGTAGAGCACCTGGTTTGCAACCAGGCGGTCGTCGGTTCGAATCCGGTCGCCTCCACCAGGGGCTATCGCGAGCTAATCACCTTTGAGCTGTATTACACGAGAGGTCATCCAATAAGAAAAGCTGCCGTGCATCGCATGGCGGCGTTCTTTGACATTCAAGGCAAGCTGGAAAAATGACGTGGCGAACTACGAATACAAATTAAGAAGAGCGTGGTTAAGTTAAGAAGGGTTCATGGTGGATGCCTTGGCGTCCAGAGCCGACGAAGGACGTGGCATAGCTGCGAAAAGCCTCGGGGAGCCGTTAAGCAGGCTTTGATCCGGGGGTATCCGAATCGGGAAACCGTCTAGGGGTAATGCCCTAGGAGCGCGTAAGCGTGGGGAACGCAGAGAACTGAAACATCTAAGTACCTGCGGGAAAAGAAAGAAAACTCGACTCCCATAGTAGCGGCGAGCGAACTGGGATCAGCCTAAACCAATGCAGTGCCAAGGTTACGGCCATTGCTGCATCGGTGTCGTGGGACCTACCGGGCCAGCCGTAAGAGGCCCAGGGAGTTACAAAGTATCAAGATAGCAGAACGGCATGGAAAGGCCGGCCGCAGTGGGTGAGAGCCCCGTATGCGAAATCTTCGATGCCTCCCGTAGTCATCCCGAGTAGCACCAGACACGAGAAACCTGGTGTGAATCTGGGGGGACCACCCCCTAAGGCTAAGTACTACTGGACGACCGATAGCGTAATAGTAGCGCGAGCGAAAGGTGAAAAGTACCCCGACGAGGGGAGTGAAATAGTACCTGAAACCATGAACTTACAAGCTGTCGGAGGCCTATGGCTCCTCGGAGCAATGGCTGACGGCGTGCCTTTTGCATAATGATCCGGCGAGTTACTCTGTCTGGCGAGGTTAAGGACTTACGGTCTGGAGCCGAAGGGAAACCGAGTGTGAATAGCGCGATTACAGTCAGGCGGAGTAGACCCGAAAGCGAGTGATCTATCCATGGGCAGGGTGAAGCGGATGTAACAGTTCGTGGAGGCCCGAACCATTGTAGGTTGAAAACTGCTTGGATGACCTGTGGATAGGAGTGAAAGGCTAATCAAACTCGCAGATAGCTGGTTCTCCCCGAAATAGCTTTTGGGCTAGCCTCTAGTGATAGTTAACGGGGGTAGAGCTACTGATTGGGATAGGGGCCACACCCGGTACCCTACCCTGTCAAACTCCGAATACCGTTAACCGTATCTAGGGAGTCAGACTATGGGCGATAAGGTCCGTGGTCGAGAGGGAAACAACCCAGACCACCGGCTAAGGTCCCGAATACACACTAAGTGCAGAAAAGGAGGTGGGACTTCTACAACAGCCAGGATGTTGGCTTAGAAGCAGCCATCATTTAAAGAGTGCGTAACAGCTCACTGGTCGAGAAGTCCTGCGCCGAAAATGAACGGGGCTCAAGTGTGTAACCGAAGCCGTGGCTTGCATGATTTCGTTGATTTCATGCAGGGGTAGGGGAGCGTTCCAAGTGGGTGAAGCGTGACGGTGACGACACGTGGACGCTTTGGAAGTGATAATGCCGGAATGAGTAACGAGAAAGCAGGTGAGAATCCTGCTCGCCGAAAACCTAAGGTTTCCTGGGCACGGTAAATCCGCCCAGGGTTAGTCGGACCCTAAGTCGAGGCTGAAAGGCGTAGACGATGGACAACAGGTTAATATTCCTGTACCACCACAGACGCGTTTGACCGATGGGGGGACGCGGAAGGAAGCGTGATCGCACTGACCGAATAGTGCGTACAAGCGTGAGGCCGGCGCATAGGAAAATCCGTGCGCGTAAAGCCAGGCGTGATGTCGAGCTCATTTGAGCGAAGTCACAGGACTGACCGCCGAGAAAATCCTCTAGGGAGTTTCTGTGGTGTCCGTACCTAAACTGACACAGGTGGGTGAGGTGAGAATCCTAAGGCGCTCGAGAGAACCGTTGTGAAGGAACTCGGCAAATTGACCCCGTAACTTCGGGATAAGGGGTGCCCTTGGAGGTGTAGGTCTTTTCGACCGAAGCTTTTAAGGGCCGCAGAGAATTGGCCCGTGCGACTGTTTACTAAAAACACAGGTCTGTGCTAAGTCCTAAAGACGCTGTATACAGACTGACGCCTGCCCAATGCCGGAAGGTTAAGAGGAGGGGTTAGCTTCGGCGAAGCTCTGAATTGAAGCCCCGGTGAATGGCGGCCGTAACTATGACGGTCCTAAGGTAGCGAAGTTCCTTGTCGGGTAAGTTCCGACCCGCACGAAAGGCGTAACGATACGGGCACTGTCTCCACAACGGGCTCGGTGAAATTGTAGTCGTGGTGAAGATGCCACGTTCCCGCGTCAAGACGGAAAGACCCCGTGAACCTTTACTGTAGCCTGATATTGAGGCTAGTCATGTAGTGCGTAGCATAGGTGGGAGACGTTGAAGCCTGGCTTTCGGGTCGGGTGGAGTCACAATGTGAAATACCACTCTCTGCATGGTTGGTCCCTAACACGGTGCCTTGAATCAGGGCCGTGAACAGTGTCAGGTGGGCAGTTTGGCTGGGGCGGTCTCCTCCTAAAGAGTAACGGAGGAGCGCGATGGTGCATTCAGCACGGTTAGCAATCGTGCGTAGAGCGTAAGGGTATAAGTGCGCCTGACTGCAAGAGATATAGCTCGAGCAGATACGAAAGTAGGTCCTAGTGATCCGGCGGATTCCGAGTGGAAGGGCCGTCGCTCATCAGATAAAAGGTACTCCGGGGATAACAGGCTGATCTCCCCCAAGAGTCCATATCGACGGGGAGGTTTGGCACCTCGATGTCGGCTCATCGCATCCTGGGGCTGTAGGAGGTCCCAAGGGTTTGGCTGTTCGCCAATTAAAGCGGTACGTGAGCTGGGTTTAGACCGTCGTGAGACAGGTCGGTCCCTATCTGGCGTGGGTGTAGGATGATTGCGGAGGTGTTCCCCTAGTACGAGAGGATTGGGGAGCACGACCCTCTGGTGCATCAGTTATCACGCGAGTGGTACTGCTGAGTAGCTACGGTCGGAACGGATAAGCGCTGAAAGCATCTAAGCACGAAGCCTTCTCCAAGACGAGTCATCCCTATTCAGTCCCCTGGGAGACTACCAGGTTGATAGGCCGGCGGTGTAAGCACAGCAATGTGTTCAGCTAACCGGTACTAATCGGACGATAGACTTAACTACCTTCCTCCAGTCGTAGTGTGTTCCTCGGAACACAAGCGTCAGGTGGAAGGAAAGTTCTCCTTTAATTCCTGGTGCGTCACGTCGTACTCCAGCTTGCCTTTTTCTTCAGGAGAAGGGCCCACTGTGGCTTCTGCCTCAGTAAAGGCCCTTTCTCCCAAGGAATTCCCGGTGAATATAGGTTCCTGGCCATACCCGTTCCCATCCCGAACACGGTCGTCAAGCAGTAACCGCCGATGATAGTGCTATGCGCGAAAGTAGGTTATCGCCGGGTTTTTATCAGGCGCCCCTAGAGCTTGCTCTGGGGGCGTCTTTTTTTTTGCGCCCTCTATTGGTTTTAATCAATCAATCGATGGACCGGGGATGCATCACCATGGCCTTCAAGATTAAGAGCTGGCTAATAAATCTGACTGGCGGGCTCAGTTGGGTCTCTGCAGGCCTCATCACAATCCTATCTGCATGTTGTCCGTCGCCTGAGGTCGAATGGTCGAGTGAAGGGGGTGTCATGCTCACCTGTCCTGAGTGCTGGGAGGTCACTGATGATCATCAAAATGACCTCGGGGGACGCTACCTTCAGCTGGAAGAGGGGTCGTTCAACTCAAGCGAATTGATGATCTTCAATTGGGCGGACGGTCTGTTCGACCGTTAGGCATTTCTAGAAGGCTCCGCTGAGCCTTTTATATCCTCCTTCCAGGACATGACCCTCGTATCAGATGTTCGTTTTGAAGGACCTAAAGAGGTCTCTTTTGGAAGGTATCCCTCCCTCAGCATGGGCTACAGCTTTGAGGCCGTAGGGGTTGAGCACAGAGGGCATCTCTTCGTGATCACTTCCTGCGAGAAGACGTTCCTAGTCATCAAACAAGAGGCGTTAGAGGATTCGGCGAAGAACGCATCAGGCTTCGAGCTCATCGAAGCATCCTTTCGCTGTGGCTAGTGAAGCTTCGTCTTAGATCTGGCGAATGACGCTCACTACAACCCCTCGGATCTCCACCGAGGGAGCAAAGATGGGCTCCATTGTCGAGTTCGCCGGTTGGAGGCGGACGCCATCCTCCTCGAGGTAGAAGCGCTTCAAAGTGGCCTCTTCCCCGGGGAGGACAGCGACCACGGTCTCCCCATCTCTCGCTTCCTCTCTGCGCTCCACTAAGACGAGGTCTCCATCGCAGATGGCGTCCTCAATCATGGAGTCACCCTTGACCCGAAGGGCGTACACCTCACCTCCCGGCGGAACCAGGTCTTGTAAGGACAGCTCTTCAGGGTGCTCAACAGTCTCAATGGGCGCGCCCGCTGCGATGCGCCCTAGGATTTGTACGGTACCTCTCTCTAGAGGAGCCTCTTGAGAGGGCTGGATGGATCGGCTGGTATGCCTATCTCCCTTTGTGATGGCCCCTTTCCTCTCCAGCTCCCTGACATGGCCGAAGATCGTCACCTTGTTCACGCCGAAGTTGCCTGCGATCTCCTCTAAGGTCGGAGAGATCCCTTGCTCTTCTACAAAGTTCGTGATGAACGTGAGGATCTCTCGCTGTCGCCTCGTGAGGGGGGTGGGGGTCATGCTCTTGGCATCCTTGAGAGGGTTTGATGATTCGGACCTGGCAAAGATGAGCTGGGTCCGTGTTCAAGTCCGCCGCATCCTTGGGGAGCGGCGGTTGAGGGGCCGTGGTGGAGGCTCCCTCGATTTGGTTTCCGACTTGTTGTGCTTTGGAGTCTGGGCTTCCGACTGATTCCGGGCTTTGGATTGTTGTGCTTTTGGAGCCCCTTCGTTCCTTTGGGCTCAGACGATCAACGTCACCGTGAAGATGGCGCCGAAGAAGACGATCGAGGGGAGTTCAGAGAGGACCGCGCTGAGGATGTTGGTTGATGTGTTCATAGTTTCGTCGCTGGGTTTGCGTGGTGTTTGGCTAACAGAGGCCTAATGTATCGGCTGGTTTGACCCTAACAAGTCTAAAACTTCTATTGTTTCCTCACCCTTTCCCTCACGCGCAAGACCCTAGGAAGTTGGTCTGTAACTCCTTCCGTAATTGCGCTTCTTTCCCACAGCATTCTCTTCTCCCACTTCCTGCCTCTGCTTTGCTGATTTCCTCCTAGAACATGACTGATCCTGCCCTAACAGGGTCTGTTAGGGTTTTTCCCCATCGCTACAATCTGCGGCCCGCTTCGGCGCGGATTCTCCCCAAGAGCACCGTCTTGACCGCTTCCACCCTCCTCACCAACCGCTCCCTCTGCGCCTACGACCCTCGATCGGTCGCCTCCCACACCTTCGATCTTGTCGTTGTGGGTGGGGGTGCTGCTGGGGGTGTCGCTGCGCTTGAGGCCGCTTCCGCTGGCCTCTCGGTTGCTCTGCTTACCAAGGGAGAGCCTCGCGAGGGGAACACGCGCTATGCACAGGGCGGCGTCGCTGCCGTTCTCTCTGCGCAGGACTCCGTCGATGATCATGTCGCTGACACGCTGAGGGTTGGGCGTGAACTCTGCGAGGAGGATGTCGTTAGGCAGGTCATCGCTGATGGGCCTTCCGTCTTTCAGCACCTGCTGGACATGGGGGCGCAGTTTGATCGCGAGCCCAATGGTGAGCTGTCGCTCTCTCGAGAGGGGGGACACAGCGCTCCGAGGGTCGCCCACGCGCGAGGGGACGCGACGGGGGCGGAGATCCAACACACTCTTCAGCGCGCGCTCACCCAGCACCCCGGGATCTCCATTTTCTCGCACCAGCAGGCAGTGGACGTCCTCTTTGACGCCGAGGGCTGCGCCGCTGGTGTCGTCACCTTGGACCGCGGCAGTGAGCCGCTCGCCTTCTCCGCTGGCCAGGTGCTCCTCGCCACCGGCGGCTCAGGACATATCTGGCGAGAGACGACGAACCCGACCATCTCCACAGGCGACGGCGTCGCGATGGCGTGGCGCGCTGGTGCGACCCTGCGCGACCTAGAGTTCGTTCAGTTCCACCCGACCTGCCTCTACGTCGCGGGCGCGGCCAGGGTTCTTATCTCTGAGATCGTCCGCGGGGCTGGCGCTGTCCTGCGTGACCGCAACGGCGAGCGCTTCATGGGAGAGTTCCACCCCGACGCAGAGCTCGCCCCACGCGACGTCGTGAGCCGCGCGGTCTTCACGCGCATGGTCGAGACCGAAGACACCAGCTGCTACCTCGACCTCTCAGAGCTCGACAGGGACCCTCACGCGCTCTTCCCTGGGATCAGTCGCTTCTGCCGCGCCTTTGGTATCGACATCGCGAAGGAGCCGATCCCTGTTCGTCCCGGCGCCCACTATCAAATCGGCGGCGTCTGGGTCGACCTCGCTGGGCGCACGGACGTCCCCGGGCTCTGGGCTGTAGGGGAGGTCGCGAGCTCAGGCATCCATGGGGCCAACCGAATGGGCTCCAACTCACTCCTCGAGGGGCTCGTCCTCGGCGTCCGGACGGGGCGAGAGATCGCCGCCGCGGGCAGGGCCTCCGCTGGCCGCGCGGGCTCTCGACCGACGGCGGGCGGCGTCTCTGCTCGCTCGAGTGCCCCCTCGGTCTCGCTTAACCTCCAAGACATCACCTACTCCATGAAGTCGCTGATGTGGCGACACATGGGTGTACAGCGCACAGGCGCCGGGCTGGCTGAGGCGAAGGAGAAGCTCGCCTTCTGGGCTCAAGTGGTCCAAGACCTCGCCCCAAAGGAGGCGCGCACCTTCGAGCTCTTGAACATGCTCACAGTCGCACACTTAGCGACGAGCTCAGCCCTCGCTCGTGAAGAGTCCCGCGGGGTGCACCACCGTGAGGACTACCCTGAGCAGCTCGAGGGATGGCGCAAGCACACGCTGCTCCGCGCACGACTCGATGGAGATCGCGCCGTGGGCGCTGAGCCGAGCCACGAGCCCGTCGGGCGCGCGGGCGTCCCGACCCCATGACACGCGGAATGCACGCGACGCGCGCGCCGCGCGAGAGATTCGTCCTGTGCGGGGTGATCTTCCCTGACCAAGTGGTCGAGCAGGAGGGGGACCTCACAGAGGCCCGCGGCCTCGTCGAAGCGGCCGGAGGAGACGTCGTCGGTGATGGCGTCGTCCAGCGCCGGGAGCGACCCGTCTCCGCGACCCTGATGGGGAGGGGCAAGGTGGAGGAGGTCCTCGATGAGGTCCGCGCGCACAAACCTGACGGCGTCGTCGTCGATAACGACCTGACGCCCGCTCAGGGTCGTAACCTCGAGAAGGCCTGGAAGGTGAGAGTGATCGACCGCTCTGAGCTGATCCTCGACATCTTCGCTCGCCGGGCGAGGACGGGGCAGGCGCGCCTTCAAGTCGAGCTGGCGCAGACTGAGTACCTGCTCCCTCGCTTGAAGCGCATGTGGACTCACTTAGAGCGGATGGAGGGAGCTATCGGCGCGCGGGGGCCGGGTGAGACTCAGCTCGAGACAGATCGCCGCCTCATCCGTAATCGGATCAGCGACCTGAAGAAGCAGCTCAAGCAGATCGAGAAGCGGAAGATGCGCGAGGTCAGTTCTCGCCACGACGAGTACACCATCGGGCTCGTCGGCTACACGAACGCGGGGAAGTCCACGCTGTTGAACCGGCTGACCGGGGCTGGCGAGTTCGCCGCCGATCTGCTCTTCGCGACCCTCGACACTCGCACGCGACAGTGGCAGCTCTCGGATGGCCGCACAGCGCTCCTCTCGGACACGGTGGGGTTCCTCTCTAGGCTCCCGCACCACCTCGTCGCCTCCTTCCACGCGACCTTGGAGGAGACGCTGCATGCAGACCTCCTGCTGCACGTCGCGGACGCCTCCCATCCTGACGCGATCGAGCAGATCCGAGCTGTGGACGAGGTCTTAGGGGGGCTCTCACACGGCGGTCGAGACACGGTCTTGGTCTTCAACAAGATCGACGCCGTGACCGACTCCATCGAGCTCACCTGGCTTCGCGCAGACCGCCAAGAAGACAGTCTCTTCCTCTCAGCGAAGACGGGCGAGGGGGTGGAGGACCTCGACCGCCTGGTCCAACAGCGCATCGACCTGCGCTCCGCCAAGCTGCGCGCGCTCGTCCCCCTCGCCGACGGTCGCACGATCGCGCGCATGCGCAAGGCGGGGGTCGTCCTCTCAGAGGAGATCTGTGATGACGACTCGAAGCTGTCGATCGAGCTCAAGGTCGATGACGCGGCGCTCGGGAACCTGCGTCGTAGCCTGCCAAAGGAGGTCAGCCTAGAGGTGACCGAGCCTGCGGCGGAGCCGCGCGAGCCTTCTGGGCTCGAGTGAGTCGCTGCGCCCCACTAGGGGAAGAGGCTGCTGAGCGGTGGGAGCTCGAGGACCTGCCCAGCGCGCAGGTCGTTCGGGCTGGCGAGGTCGTTCCAGCGCGCGACCGCAGTGATGACGTCGCTCAAAGGGGGCCTGTCAGGTGCGCTGTAGAACTCCTGACAGAGGGTCGAGAGGTTACTGCCGGGTCTAACGGTCAGCTCTACGATCTGAGGTGCTGGGGCGACAGGGGCTGGGGAGGGGGCAGGCTCGCTCCTGGGGGGGGAGGCGACCGGTTCAGCTAAGACAGGCTCTCGCACTTGGACAGGCTCAGCGCCGCTCGGCCCGCCTACGAGGATCTTCGCAGGGACCCCAGGTAGCCCCTCCTGCTCGCTTACTCGCGTGAGCGACTCACCCCTAGCCCCTGCAGCGGCCCTCCAGCGTGAGACGCCCCAGCCCGCTGAGGCAGCCAGGCCGAAGAGGAGCAGCCAGCCTAGGAGGATCCTCACCGGGGTCAGCTGCCAGAGGTCTCAGCCAGGGCCGCCTTGGCCTCCGCTCGCTCCTCGAGGAAGAGCAAGACGGGGCTCGCTACGAAGATCGAGGAGTAGGTGCCGACAAAGACGCCGATGATCAGCGCGAAGGCGAAGCTCTCGAGCACGCTGCCGCTCCCCAAGTTGAAGCCGAATAGCAGGGACACCGTGAGCAAGGTCGTGATCGAGGTCAGCAGAGTCCTTGAGAGGGTCTGGTTGATCGAGGTGTCCAAGACCTCCTGGAGCGTCCCCTTAAGGCGCGGCCTGTTCTCTCGGATCCGGTCGAAGAGCACGATCGTGTCGTTCAGCGAGTAGCCGATGATCGTCAGGAAGGCGGCGATCATGGGCAGGCTGATCTCGGTGTTCAGCAGGTTGAACTGGATGCACACCGCGAGGACGCCGAGGGTGATCAAAACGTCGTGCACGAGGGCCGCGACGGCGGCGAAGCCGTAGCTGTACTCAGCGAAGCGGAAGCGGATGTAGAGGACGACAGCGAAGAGGCTCACGAGGATCGCGAAGATCGCCTTGTCACGCAGCTCGCCCACGACCTGCGCGCCCACGCTGGACTTCTCAGGGATCGCGAGGGCGAGGTTCATCGCAGCGCCCGCTGAGTCCGTACTGCCTCTAAAGAGGCCCTCAACGAGGGGCTTCAGAGACTCGGGTCGATCGGAGGGGCCAGCGATCGCGGTGAAGTTGTAGGTCCCGACGCCCTCGGCGCTGGTGACCGCGATCTCCTGCAGGTTGCTGGCAGCGAGGGTCGCCTGGATGTCCTCGACAGGGTGGCTTTCCTCAAGGCGCAGGACGCCAGAGACGGTGCCGTCGGCGATCGTGATCGTCACAGGCTCGCCCATCAGCACGCTCGCGAGGGCGTCGCTGATCTGCGCCTCACCCGAGTCACCTGAGCCGAGGTTGGTGTCCTCTTCACCGCGACCTTTGAAGGTGATGCGGAACTTCTCATAACCATTCGTCGCGTCGCCGCTCGCGAGGATCGGCTTGACCTCCGCGGAGTCACCGACGACGCCAGCGACGTTTCCTACGAGGTCGCGGATGGTCTCAGTGGACTGAGGCTCCGCGGTGCGTGCGGTGATCGAGAAGCCACCGAGGAAGTCGATGGAGAGCTTCTTCTGCTCAGGGAGCGAGGTGAAGAAGTAGAGCCCGACCCCGATGATGATCGCGGAGACAGTCAGCGCGGCCTTGGCCTTGCCCAAGAAGGCGACCTTCGTGTTGTGGACCAGGCGCATCATGCTGAACTCCTGGACACCGCGCTCGAGCTGGAAGTGGACGAGCACGCGGGTCAGGACCAGCGCCGCAAACATCGAGGAGAGGATGCCGACGCTGAGGGTTGTCGCGAAGCCGCGGACAGGACCGGTACCGACCTTGAAGAGGATGAACGCCGTGATGAGCGTCGTGAGGTTCGCGTCAACGATGGTGACGAGGGCGCGCTCGAAGCCATTCTTCGCGGCCTCGCGCGGCTTCCGGCCCCGCAGGGCCTCCTCTCTGATTCGCTCAAAGATGAGGATGTTCGCGTCGACCGCCATGCCGACGGTGAGGATGATCCCCGCGACGCCGGGCAGCGTGAGGGTCGCCTGCAGGAAGGCCATGGCGCCCATCAGGAACACGAGGTTCATGACGAGGCTGATGGCAGCCATCATGCCGAGGCGCCTGTAGTAGAACGCCATGAAGAAGAGGACGGCGATCAGCCCGGCGATCGCGGAGAGCGCCCCGGTACGTACGAACTCCTCTCCGAGGGTCGCGCCGACTCTCTCTTCGTGCTCAAGCTCCGGGCGGATGCGCAGGGAGCCAGAGCGCAGGACCTGCACCAGCGTGTTGACCTCTTCGATGGTGAAGCCCACGCCAGAGCCGCCTTGGATGATCGAGCTCCCGTAGAGAGCGCCGTTTAGCGTGGGGTTTGTGACGACCTCATCGTTGAGGATGATCGTCATGTTCTTGTTGATGTTGGCCTTGGTGAACTCGCCGAAGGCGTTTCTGCGGCTGGTCTTCATGGAGAAGCCCACCGCTGGGCGGCCGTTGTTGTCCTGCGCGACGCCGACGCTGTCGAGGTCTTCGCCAGTGAAGCGGAACTCCTCAGAGGGTACGGAGACCGCGATGTGGAAGGCGGGCCCGCCTCCGTCAGGGAACTGCGGGTACCAGCGGAGCCCCTCTGCCGGACCACCCTCAACCGGTGCCAGGCGGTTGAAGTCGCGGATCGGGCGGTTGGGGTTGGCGATGAGCCACTCATCGAGCTTGTTGCGCTCAGTGGTCGCGTCAGAGGAGGGGCCGAGCTGGGTGAAGTCGCTCTCGATGTAGAAAGCGAGCTCGCCGGGGTTCTCGATGGCGCGCCTGATGGAGTCGCTCGAGCGCAGGCGGACCGTGGCTCCAGCGCTGTGGTTCGCGGCAGGAGTGCTTTGGTACTTGCGGGTCAGGTTGAGGAGGCTCTTGCCCTCACGTGACTCGTAGCGAATCAGCTCGTCTTGGATCTGGATGAGGCCGCCGCTGGTGGGGAAGGCGCGCAGGTCCTCGTCTGAGATCTCGCCGAGGCTGAGGGCGCGGTCGCGCTCGTTCAGGGCTGCTGCGAGGGTGCCGCTGGCCTTGGTCTGCGCGAGGCTCGCTGCGCCAGGGAGCTCAATAACGACGCGGTCATCACCCTCGGGCCGGATGATCGGCTCGGTGACGCCGGTGGGGTCTACCCGCTCGCGAATGATGGCGCAGAAGTCTTGGAGGAGCTGGGCCTTGTTGAGGAGCTCCGCCTCAGAGATCTTCCCCTGTGCTGCAGCTTCATCGAAGTCGAAGCGGTAGACGAGGCGCGTGCCGCCCTGCAAGTCGAGCCCCATACGGAAGGGCTTCTCCGGTACCAAGAGGCAGGAGAGGGCAGCGAGCAGGAAGACGACGATCCAGAAGACCTTCCGGCCGACGTTTTCGATCATGACGAGAGGCCGGTTGCCCGGCGGGGATCAGCGTTTGATGAGGGGGAGGAGGGGGTCGCCGCCACGAGGCGGCGCTCCTCTAGAGAGGTTGTTCGGGGAGCGTGGGGTTATGCCTCGACGGTCTCTTCGGCGCTGTCGTCTGCCGGCGCTGCCTCTTGGGCAGTGGCTGCAGCGGTGATAGCAGCGCGGCGGGCCTTCTCGGCCTCGCGCTCGCGGCGCACCTTGTCGCCCACGAGCTCCTTCACGCGGGTCTTCTTGCCCACGCGGTCGCGCAGGTAGAAGAGCTTGGCGCGGCGGACATTACCCCTGCGGGTGATGACGACGTCCTGAACGCGGGGGTTGTGCAGCGGGAAGATTCGCTCTACGCCCTCGCCCTGGACGATCCTGCGTACGCAGATGGTCTTGCGGATGCCGCGGCCAGAGATAGAGATGATCGTGCCGGAGTAGATCTGGACACGCTCTTTGTCGCCCTCGCGGATGAGGTAGTGCACGTCGACCGTGTCCCCGGGGTGGAGGGTCGGGAGGTCTTTCTTGCCGAGCTCTTGCTCGAGGGTGTCGATCAGCTTCATCGTTGGAGACGCCTAGGCGCCGGGGTCATCGTTCAGTTTTAGTTATCGTTGTCTGCGAGGTCGGGGCGTCGCTCAATCGTGCGCTCTCGCGCTCGCTCGGCCCTCCACTCGCGGATGGATTCATGGTTGCCGGAGAACAGCACCTCAGGCACCTCTCTCTCGCGCCAGACTCGCGGGCGCGTGTAGTGAGGGTGGTCTAGGCCGCCGCCTCCGTGAAAAGAGTCCTCGTTCGCTGACCTGTCGTCTCCCAAGACGCCGGGGATGAGCCGCACCGCGGCCTCAGTGATCGCCATCGCGCCGAGCTCACCGCCTGAGAGGACGTAGTCTCCAAGAGAGACGGTCTCGAAGGCGAGCTCGTCTAAGAGACGTTGGTCGTACCCCTCATATCGGCCGCACAAGAGCAAGACGCGCTCAGTCTTGGACAGCTCCTCTGCCAAGGGCTGCCTGAAGGGCGTGCCTGCGGGACAGAGTGCGAGCTTCCTGAAGGGGCCGTGCTCACGCTCGAGCCATTCGACGCAAGCCGCGATGGGCTCTGGACGTAGGACCATTCCGGGGCCGCCGCCGAAGGGGCGGTCGTCCACGGTCCGGTGGCGGTCACGAGCGAAGTCGCGGAAGTCCACGCAGCGGTAATCTGCGAGGCCCTTCTCCCGGGCGATGCCCAGGATGCTGGCGCCCAGATAGGGCTCCACGGCGTCGGGAAATAGGGTCAGGATCGAAAAGAGCGGCACTTGCACTCCGAAAATCGGCCGGACAAGGTAGACGCCACGGGGGTTTGGCGTCAAGCATGGGGGCCTGCTCCTGGAAGTCCCTGGAGCCACCTCACCATATGTTCACAGGAATCATAGAGACTCGCACGCCCGTCGTGGCTGTAGAAGCACAAGGAACAGGCCTGAAAGTGGTCCTAGAGGCCCCTGAGGGGGTCTGGGACGTGGTCGGGGGTGAGAGCGTCGCTGTCTCAGGCGTCTGCCTCACCGTGGCCGGTATCGAGAGCCCAGACGGGGCCGCCCTTGAGGTGGGCTCGAGCGGGGCGCTGCTCAGCTTTGATCTCTCGAAGGAGACCCTGGATCGCACCTGGTTTGGGCAGCTCGAACCTGGTCGCCTCGTCAACCTCGAGCGCTCAATGCGCCTCGGAGATCGGCTGGATGGTCACCTCGTCTCCGGTCACGTAGACGCTGTAGGCGAGATCGTCGCTATCGAGGACTCTGGAGACGGCGGCAGGCGCTTTCGCTTCGAGGTCCCGGAGGGCTTCCAGCGCTGGCTCATCGACAAGGGCTCAGTCACGATCGACGGCGTCTCGCTGACGGTCTGCGACCCTGCGGCGAGCTGCTTTGACGTCGCCGTCATCCCTGTGACCCTCGGGGTGACAAACCTCGGGGAGGCAGAGGTGGGACAGCGCGTCAACCTTGAGGCAGACACGATCGGCAAGTGGGTCGCGCGCCTCTTCCCCGGCGCAGGCTAGCTCACTCCGGGTCCCACTCAGCGGGGAGCGGGAGGCTCTGCTGCATGAGCGTCATCATCGCGCAGGCCGTGCCGAAGCTGCGGCTGCGAGGGAAGACGCGGTCGTTCCAGGTGCCGGGGTCGGGCTCGTTGTAGAAGGTCTCAGCGTTGCGCTCGTTGTCTCCACCCTTCTCAACGCCCTTGATCTCGAAGAGTCGCTGGTAGACGAGGGTGCGGTGCTTCTCGCGCTCCTCTTCAGGGAGGAGCTCAATCGCCATCGCGACGTAGCGGTGACCGAACATCACGTAGTAGGGCGCGACGCCATAATCGCCGATGTGTGTGCCCTTCTTCGCGCGCCGAACTTCTAGCTCGCCCCAGTGCTCGTGGAACTTCTCAATGGAGTTTCTCAGGCGGTCGACGTCGCCGCGCCCGGCGAGCGCTAAGGCGACCTCGGTGACCGGAGTGCGCGCGATGCAGCCAGGCATCTCGTCGTTGCGGCCGCCGGTGGTGTATGGGTATCCATTCTCCTTGGTGCGGCAGCTCTCGAGGGCGTCGAGGGCACGAGTGATCACTGCGGGATCCACCTCTTCACCCTGCGCCTTGGCCTCATAGAGAGCCATGAGGGTAGGGGCGGTCATGAAGGGGGAGGCAGGCGAGGGCCGGGGCTCTCTGTTGCGGCGGCCTCGGCGTGAGGAGGAGCCGCTACGTGAGTAGTTCCAACCTCCAGAGCCGGGGATCTCAGTCTCTAGCAGCGTCTCCACTAGCCAAGTGATCTTCTTATCGACCTTCTTCTTCTGTTTGGAGGGGACCTTCTTGAGCGCGCGCATCTTGAGCAGGAACTCGAGGGCGTAGGTGTGCCCCCAGCCGCGGACGTCGTAGGTGTAGTCGCCGCTTGCCTCCATCTCCTCGTCGTCGAGGGCCTTGAGGACAAACTCAAGCCCGCGCTCGATGGCCTTCTTTCGCTCAGCGTCTCCACCCGGCGCGTCGAGCAGCGCCGTGGCCGTGATCGATGTACCGCCGATGCGGTAGCCCATGGGGATCACGATGCGCCCCTCCTTCCGGATGCGATACACCCCTTGGTAGGGCCACTCCTTCTGTCCCTTCGCGATGGGGAGGTAGGTCTTGTCGTCGTCTGCCTTCGAGTAGTCCTCTTGCATCCCGACGAGAAGCTCCGCAGCCCGCTCGAGGGTGGGCTTGAGGTTGGAGGGGACCTCGACCTTGGTGGGAGCTTCACCCTCGTCTTGGAGGAGCGGGAGAGAGAGGAGGAGCGGGAGGATGAGTGCGTTCATGCCTCATAGGGTGCGTGATCTAGCGAGATCACACAACGCCCGCTTGCGAAGAGGTGAAAAACCCTTGTTTCAGTTCAGAAGGCGCTGAAGAGCACGCTGGTCATCGTCGTCACGGGCGCGGCCTCTCGGTACTCCTCGAGGGTGCGCGTGATGAGGCCGATGGCCTGCTCGACCTCTACGAAGAGGTCCTCCTTCATGACGATCCTTCCGAGGGTGCCCTCGCCAGAGCGGACCTTCTCGGTCACGGCGGCGAGGTCCTCTGAGATCTTCCTCACATTGTCGAAGACCTCTTCGTTCGTGAGGAGCTTGCCGAGTGTACCTCGCCCGGCCTCTAACTCTCCGGTGACCTTGTTGACCGAGGCGACGATGGAGCGCAGCTGCTCCTCAAGCTCCTGGTCCTTGAGGAGCGCCCCGAGCGCTCCTTCGCCAGCCTCTACGCCATCGGTGGTCTTGCGCACGTTCGCGAGGCTGGCCTCTAGGTCTGCCGCAGAGCGTGAGATGCTCTGATAGAGCTCGTCGGCCACGAGGAGCCGCCCGAGGGTGCCCTCACCAGCGCGGATCGTACGAGTGATGCTCTCGACGTGGTCGACCGTGTCCCGGAGGTCAGTCGCCAAGTCGTCGTCCTTCAAGAGGGAACCGATCACACCGCGACCCTCGTTAGCGTCACCGACGATCTCGCTCAGGCTGCTCAAGGTCGAGCTGAAGGCCTCGCTGTTCTCGGAGATGAGCTCACCCATAGCGTCGAGCGGGCTCGTCACGACGGCGCCTCGGTAGGCATAGTCCATGGGGAGCACCGTGGCTCCTGGCGGGCCGGGGTCAATCGAGAGGACGCGACCGCCGAGCAGCGTCGAGTCCTTGATCTGGAAGGAGCCGCCCTCGCGGAACTCCACTGGATTGGTCAAGGTCGCGACCACGGTGATGCGGCGGTCTAACTCTGCGGTGGAGTCGTACTCGACCTCCGCGACGCGACCCCATCGGACCCCCGCGACCAAGACCGCGTCGCCAGCGCGCAGCCCGCGGGCCTCGTCGAAGGTGACGCTGATCTGTGCTTGCTCGCTGAAGAGGCTGAACTCTTTCAGGAAGAGGGTGTAGTAGCCGAGCAGCCCCAGCGCGCTCACGATGAAGATGCCGAGGATGAGTTGGCGACCGGGGTTCATGCGAGTGCTCATGCAGACTCCTTGCCGAAGAATCGGGCGAGGCGGGGGTGGTTGGAGTGGAAGAACTCCTCCGGCTTAGCCTGCACTACGGCCTTGCCTCCGTCGAGGAAGAGGACCTCGTCAGAGACGGTCTTGATGCAGTCAATCCTGTGTTCGACCACGAGCGAGGAGACGCCGAGGCCCTCCTGTAGCTCGCGGATGAGTGCGTTGATGGAGCGCGCGATCTCGGGGTCAAGACCCGCGTTGGGCTCGTCGTAGAGGATGAGCTCCGGATCAGTGATGAGGGCGCGGGCGATGCCGACGCGCTTCTTCATGCCGCCTGAGATCTCTGATGGCATCAGGTCCCAGGCGTCCGGGATGTGGACGAGGCGCAGGCGCTCTTCGACTCGGGCTCGGAGCTCGTCCTCCTCGAGGTCCGTGTTCTCGCGTAGAGGGAGCGCGACGTTCTCTCCGACGGAGAGCCAGTTGATGAGGGCGCCCTCTTGAAAGACGTAGCCCATGCGCTTGCGCATCTCTGCGAGCTCAGGGGTTGAGACCTCGCTGATCTCTCTGCCGAAGACCTCGACGCTCCCAGAGTCTGCGGTGAGGAGCCCGATGGCGTGCTTCAGCGTCACAGACTTGCCGACGCCTGAGGGCCCCATGATCGAGAGGGTCTTGCCGCGGGCGAGCTCCATGGAGAAGCCATCTAGGACGACCTTCTCACCGAAGCGCTTGCACACCTCGTTGAAGCGGATCACGGGGCCGCCCTCTGTGGCTTGAGTCGTCATCAGGCTTGGTACATGAACCAGGTCATGAAGTAGTTGAGGACGATGATTCCAATGATCGAGTCGCGCACAGCCGCGCGAGTAGAGCGCCCGACCCCGAGCGCGCCGCCGGTCGTCTTGAGGCCTTCGTTGCAAGCCACCGTCGCGATCATCCCGCCGAAGACGACGGCCTTGATGAGGCCGGCGTAGAGGTCTTTCGGGAGGTTGAAGAGGAAGCCCGTCGGCCGGAGCGCGTCGATCGCTGAGGTCATATACATCTCGTAGCCCACGTTGAGTTGAGCTTGCGCGACGAAGGCGCCGCCGATGATGCCGACCGTGTCGCAGACGAGGGTCAAGAGGGGCGCGATCAGGGCGAGCCCGACCAGGCGAGGGAGCACGAGGAGGCTCAGGCGATCAACGCTCATCACCTCGAGCGCGTCGAGCTCGTTCGAGACGGACATGGTCCCTAGCTCGGCCGCGATGGCGGAGCCGACGGTGGCGGTGAGGATCGTGCCTGTGATGAAGGGGCCCATCTCGCGCGCCATGGAGATAGCCACGATGGTGCCGATCTGGTCTTGCTGACCGAGCTTGGCGAGCTCGATGCCGGTCTGCAGGGAGACGATCATCCCGATGAAGAGGCCGACGAGGAGCACGACGTGCAGCGTCTGGATCCCAGAGAGGAACATCTGCTCGTAGATGAGCTTGCTGCGTGAGGGGGTGTGCCCGAGCCGGCGGAGCGTTCGCAGCAAGAGCTCGATACGCTCTCCCTCGCTCCTCAGGAAGGTGAGGATCGCGGGGTCGCGCGGGGGCGAGGTCGCCGCCGGCTCTTCAGCACGGATCTCTGTTGCTTCAGGCAAAGGTGTTCAGGGGGCTTCGGGGGTGGTCGTCGGCTCTAGCGGTTCAGTAGATGGTCTCAGGGGCCAGCCGGGACCGGGGAGGGCCGGCGGGAGCAAGTCTGCCCCCTCACCTTCGGTGGTGCGCCATCTAAATAGCCCGAAAAGGAGGGAGTTCTCATGGGTCAACGCCCCCCCGGAGCGGTAGGTGCGACGGGACCAGACGCCAGCCAAGGAGGTCCTGACCTCGTACGGATCCGCCTCACGGCGCCACAGGCCTAGCCAGCTGCGCTCATGGCTCTGGCCAGCTTGAGCGTCCTTGGAGTAGAGCTCCCAGAGCCAGCCGTAATGCCGATCGAAGGCCGGGGTGTGCCAGAGCGGGTTCAGCGCCGGCAGCGCGCTCCTCACGTGGTCAGGGCCCTCCTCGTGCTGCCAGAGCGGCCAGAGCTTCTGCCACTGCGTCGGCTGCTCCTCTCCTTCATAAGTGCGAGTGAAGGACTGGTAGAAGGGCAGGAGAGAGAAGGTCTCGCGCTGGCCGTCTCTGTATTGCTCGACTCTGTGTTGCACAAGGGGCCATGCCCAGGAGCGCGCCACCATCCCGTCGCCTTCGTAGATGGAGTAGAAGGGCCAGAAACGGTACCGCCGCGCGCGCGCGCTCGTCCCAGGCTCTTGGATGTTGACGAGCGGCCAAGGGAGGTCGAGTGAGTAGAAGCCGGTCGCTGGGTCGCGAGAGTAGCCGAGGAAGGGCCAAAGGAGCGTCGTGCTCTCGAAGGTGCCTTGCTCTGTCCTGCCTATGAAGGGGAAGACCGTCCAAGAGGTCTCTTCCCCGTCCGGCCCGAGGCGCTGCTCGTTCTTCTGATACTGGAAGATCGGCCAAAGGAAGAACCAGCGGTCATAGCGGGGGAGGGGCTCACCCTCTGCGCCGGGCTCAGCGAAGCGGCTCCCGTCGCGCTGGTTGTGTCCGACGAGGGGCCAGAAGCGCCACGCCTCGCCGTCGTCGGAGTCGGTGTAAGAGAAGAACGGGAAGAGCCAGTGCCAGGTGGTTCGCCCATCCCGCTCGGTGCGCATGTAGAGCGGGAATAGGGCGAACTCGATGCGGTCGAAGGTGAGGAAGCCGTCGGTCGCGCCGAGGAAAGGGAAGGCAGCGCGGACCCGGCGGCCGTCAGGGAACTGGGAGAAGTACAGGCCCATCGGAAGCACCAAGAGCGTGTACCGGTCCATGAAGTTGTTCCGGGTCTTCACCTCTGGCGCGTCCTTTCGGGAGTAGCGCGCGATCGGGAGGAAGTTCCAGGTGAACTCACCCTCTCCACGCGTGACTGTCCCAAGCGGATGGAGGAACTCTGTCCGGCTCAGGTCTTCTTGCCACTCGTGAATGAAGAGCGGACGGATCGCCCAAGAGTCGAGCTCTGCCTCGACGGAGGGGCGGTGGGTGAGGATCGTGCCTCCAAGCGCCTCGATCCCGACCCCGCCACCGGCGGTCCAGTGCTCGCTGTAGAGCGGCGCGAGGTTGCGCTCCGTGTCGAGGGCCGCACAGGAGGAGGAGGCGGCAGCCAAGAGGAGGCAGGTGTAGAGCGAGGGGGTAGACATAGAGGCTCCTTAGAATTGTCGATACCCCAGTCCTCGATTCAAGGAACCGGATCATTCATAGCTTCCTGTTCCGATCGTGTTTGAGTCGGTAGAGTCCCCGCTGACGACCCTAGGAGTCCCACTTGAACACCTACCTCTCCGGCATCCAGTCCAGCGGCTTGCTCCATTTGGGCAACTGGTTCGGGGCCATGCGCCCGCACATCGAGTTGCAAGAGCGTGAGGGAGAGCACTTCTACTTCATCGCTGACTACCACGCTCTGACTACGAGCAGGGACCCGGAGGCCCTGCGTCAAAACGTGCGGGAGGCCGTCGTCGCCTACTTGGCGATGGGCCTTGACCCCGAGCGCGCAGTCTTTTGGAGGCAGAGCGATGTGCCTGAGGTGACTGAGATCTCATGGATGCTGTCCTGCGTCACGGGCATGGGGCTCCTCGAGAGGGCGCACTCCTACAAAGACAAGGTGGCTAAAGGGGTGAAGCCAAACGTCGGGTTGTTCACATACCCCGCGCTCATGGCGGCCGACATCTTGGCCTTCGATCCGACGCACGTCCCGGTGGGCGCTGACCAGAAGCAGCACGTCGAGATGACCCAGGACATGGCCGCGAGCTTCAACGCCGCCTTCAACGCTGAGGTCTTCCGCAGGCCGGAGCCGCTCATCGAGGAGCAGGACAAGCTCGCAAAGGTCGTCGGCACGGACGGACAGAAGATGTCGAAGAGTTACGGCAACACCATCTGGATGTTCGAGACCGGCAAGAAGCTCAAGAAGGCGGTGAACACGATCACGACCGATAGCCGCCCGCCCGAGGAGCCCAAGGAGCCGGACAGCGTCCTCTTGTTCCGCTTTCTCGAGCTCTTCCTCGACTCGAATGAGCTCGGAGAGTGGGAAGAGCGCGTCCGCACAGGCGGCGAAGATGGTCCTGGTTATGGGCACCTCAAGGTACGCCTGATCGAGCTCATCGAGGAGACCTTCCGTGCTGGGCGTGAGCGCCGTGAAGAGCTCCTCGCGGACCCGGCTGAGATCGATCGCCTGCTCGCCTCCGGCGCGGAGCGTGCGCGAGCGCGCGCGACCGCTGTCAGGGATCGAGCCTTAGAGGCCTGCGGGCTACGTTAGGTGGCGGGGATGAGCCGTCGCGTCCTTTCCGCGTTTGCGATGGCCGCGCTCGGGGCGTGCTCTAGCACAGTCGAGCTGGACATCAACGGACACGTGCCCGAGCTAGAGGTCCTCGACGAGGGGACCCTTGAGCTCCTCAGAGGTGCCCGGGAGCGCCTTGAGGCTGGCGACATGCGCGGGGCTAGAGATCGCTATGCGAGCCTCGCAGAGTCACATCCAGAGGACCCATGGATGGCTTCTCTGGCCCAGGAGGCGCGATTCTTAGGCTTGGAGGAGGGCTCAGATGCGCTCTCGGTCAATCTGCGCCGCTCCTACAGAGAGGCCGCGGAGGCCGAGCCCAGCCCGCTCAGGTTCTTGCTCGCAGCGCGCGCAGAGCCTGACGCCTACGCGGCCTTGTACCTCGCCGAGCGCGCGCTCGAGCTGGACCCCGCTTACGCATGGGGCCACTACGCGCGGGCGCACGCCCTCGCGCGTCTGGGCGAGACGGAGGAGGGGCGGCGGGCTGTCGAGCGCGCGGTGGCCCTCGAGCCTAGGAACCTCCCTGCTTGGTGGCTCTTGGCCTGGCTCCGTTCGCACGCAGGAGAGCAAGAGCGTGCGATCGAGACTTGGTCGGCCTGGTTAGAGGTCGCACGCGAGGACCCACGAGTCTCTCAGGAAGCGATCTCATCTGCAGAGTGTGACCTCGGGGTCTTGCTCGTCCGCGCCAAGCGTCACGAAGAGGCTGCGTCGCTCCTTGGGGCTGCGAGCCGAGATGCTGGAGGTCGAGCAGACTCGGTCTTGGCCGCGGCAGCGGTGGAGCTGGGTGAGCTCGAAGGGGCGCTCGCCTCCGTGCGTAGCGCGCGCGAGCGCGATCCAGACTCTCTCCTCTACGTCGTGCAAGAGGCGCTGCTGCTTGAGCGCCGCGCGCCCAACAGCCGCGAGGCAGTCGCAGCTTGGCGCGAGGTCTACGAGCGCTCGGAGGGCCTGACCGATCTGAGCGCGCTCTTGCAGCGGGCGCGCGCCGAGGCGCACCTCTCCTCGATCGAGCGCGGTTCAAGTGAGCAAGGCGCGGACGACTGATGCGCGCCGTAGTGCAACGCGTGAGCTCTGCCTCTGTGCGCGTCGCCGGAGAGGTCGTCGGCGCGATCGATCATGGTGCCCTCATCCTTCTCGGTGTCCTCGAGGGGGATGGCGAGCGAGAGGCTCTTCAGCTCGCCTCCAAGATCGCGAGCTTCCGCTTCTTCAATGATGCGGATGGTCGGATGAATCGAGCCCTTGAAGAGGTCGGGGGCTCGCTCTTGGTCGTGAGCCAGTTCACCCTCGCCGCTGATGGGCGGAAGGGGAGGCGACCGAGTTTCGACAAGGCGGCTGCTCCCGTTGAGGCGGAGGCGCTCTATGAGCGCTTCGTGTCCGCCCTGAGAGGCGTGGGCCTACTCGTGGAGACAGGGCGCTTTGGCGCGATGATGGAGGTCGAGCTGGTGAACGATGGCCCGGTGACCTTTGTCTTTGACGAGGAGCCACATGAGTCGTAAGGTGTTCAAACACAAGGGTTAATGTCTCTCGGGCGCCCTTCTTGACGTTGGCCTAGGAGGGGAATTGACGCAAGCGTTTACCTGCTAAGCGGTTGCGGTAGTCACTGCTGGAGCGGTTGGCCCGAAGGGGAGCGCGGACGGGCGTCGTAAGTTCTTACTTGACGCGAGGATGAGACCGTCCACAATCGAGAGCGAGCTGAGCTCACCCTCATGGGCTGCAGCGCTGTCAACTCATCCGTGCCGGTCAGCGAGCGCTGACCCAGACCCCCTCCAAGCCCCACTTCGAACCTATGAGCGAGCCGCAAGCGAAGACGATCACCAAGAAGGTGCTAGTCAACAGGATCTCTGAGCGCACGGGGCAGACCAAGGTCGTGGTGAAGGAGATCCTCCAGCAGCTCCTCGACGAGGTCGTCGATGAGCTCGCGCGCGGGAACCGCTTGGAGTTCAGAGAGTTTGGCGTCTTCGAGGTGAGGCAGCGCGCCTCACGGCAGGCTCAGAACCCGCGCACACTTGAGAAGGTTGAGGTGCCCTCTCGGAGGGTGGTGAAGTTCAAGGTCGGTCGAAAGATGCGCGAGCGCGTCAGCGCTGACATCCCCCTCGAGCCGGCGCCGGCTCCCGAGGAGCCGATGATCGCGGAGGCTCCCCAGAGCGAGACGCCGCCCCCGACGCCGCCCCCGGCGCCGAGCTCGCCCTTCTAGTCTGGCCTCAGCGCGAGAGCGCTTGATCGAGGTCGGCGATGAGGTCGTTCACGTTCTCGATCCCGACGGAGAGGCGTACGAGGCCGTCGGCCATCCCCGACGCGCGTCGCTCCTCAGCAGGGATGCTCGCGTGAGTCATGATCGGCGGCACCTCGATGAGCGACTCTACACCGCCGAGGGACTCAGCCAGGATGAAGAGGCGCGACCTCTTCGAGAGCTCAGCGCCAGCTTCAAGGCCGCCCTTGAGCTCAACGCTCACCATCCCGCCGGCATCGCGCATCTGTCGTGCGCAGAGCTCGCTCTGCGGGTGCGACTCTAGGCCCGGATAGTGCACGGTCTCGACGGCAGCGTGCCCCTCGAGGAACTCCGCGATCGCGCGCGCGTTGGAGCAGTGGCGCTCCATGCGAACAGCGAGGGTCTTCGTGCCACGCATGACGAGGAAGCTAGAGAAGGGATCGAGCCCTCCACCGCATGAGTTCTGGTTGAAGGCGTAGCGCTCCCGAAGCTCCGGGTCGTTTCCGATCAAGCAGCCTGCGACGACGTCGGAGTGACCTGCGAGGTACTTCGTCATCGAGTGGAGGACCACGTCAGCCCCGAGGGCGAGCGGGTTCTGGAGGTAGGGGGTCGCGAAGGTGTTGTCGACCACCACCATTTTGCCGGCGTCCTTCGCGAGGGCGATCGCTGCGCTCAGGTCGGTGAGGCGGAGGAGCGGGTTGGAGGGCGTCTCGAGGTAGACGCACTTCGTCTCGGGGCGCAGCGCGGCGGCGATCTCCTCGGTCTCGCGAGCGTCAACGAAGGTGAACTCGATGCCGTAGCGTTCGTAGACCTGACGGAAGATGCGGTGGGTCCCGCCATAGAGGTCGTTGCCAGCTACGATGTGATCGCCAGGTGTAAAGCTCGCTAGGAGGGCGTTGGTCGCGGCGAGCCCCGAGCCGAAGCAGAGTCCCCAGGCGCCGCCTTCCAGCGAGGCGACGTTCTCCTCGAGGGCCGTCCGCGTGGGGTTTGAGGTGCGCGAGTACTCGTAGCCCTGGCGAGGGACCGCGGGGGCGTCCTGCTCGAATGTGCTCGAGAGGTACACCGGCGGCATCACCGCGCCGTTGTTGGGGTCCGGGGTTTGACCGGCGTGGATAGCGCGGGTCTCGATCTGGTCTTGGTGCTCGTCTGAGTGGCTCAAGGTGGGTCCTCTGAAGGCGCCGCGAGAGTGAGCCCTGCTCGTGGGACGTCCAGAGCACGGGGCGGCGCCCGTGCAGTGTATTCCGGCCACCCCCTGGGTGCCTACAATGGCCCGCATGAACGGTGCGTCGGAAGACAGTCCAGCGCGGGCCGCTCGCGCGCTCCCCTGGGTCGCGGCAGCGGCTTGGGTGAGCTGGCAGCTCATGACCGCTGCGGAGGACGTGACCTGGGGCTGGGATGAGAGCCAGCACGCCCAGCTCCCCGCCGCGCGCATGGCGCTGTACCTACAGGCTGGCGAGCTCGGGGGCGCGTTGGACGCGCTCCACTCATGCACCCAGTACCCCTTCGTGTGGCCCACGCTCTTAGGCTTGGCCCAGGCTCTCACCGGTCCTTCCGAGGTGATCGCGCGGATGATGGGGGTCTTCCTCTGGGGTCTCACCATGCTCGGGTCGTACAAGCTCACGCGCGCAGCTGGGATGCACGCTGGGCTCGAGGAACGCGCGGTGGGCTGGGCGGCCTGGGGCGCGCTCGCCCTCTGCGCTGCGTCGCCGCTGTCGGGCGCCTATGCGGGCACCCTCTTTCATGCGGTCCCCACGGCGTGCGCGGTGGTGTGGTCGCTCGTCGCTTGGCTGAGGCGCGATGACGAGCGCCCGCGCAGGGATCTCGTGGCTGGCTGCGCCTTCGCTTGCGTGTTCTTCACGAAGTTCAACTACGGCCTGCTCCTCGGCGCGGCTTTAGCCTGCGACCTAGCCCTCGAGTGGCTTCAAGCTCTTCGCGCTGGAGTCGGGGGCGTGATGCCTCGGCGACTCGCGCGCTTGGTGGCGGCGCCCCTCGTGAGCTGCCTGTGGTGGTTCTTCCTCCCGCTGCCAGGAGGCGCTGAGCTCGCTGCGGTACACCGCGAGGCCTTCTTGGGCTTCCTCGGAGGGAACTTGGAGACGGTGTACCTCTCGCCAGCGCGACGTCTCGTGGAGTGGGGGGCAGGGCTCCACTTCCAGCCGCGGCTGCTCCTCTTCGTCATCTTTGGAGCCATCTGCTCCTTGGGGACGATTGGCAGGCCTGGGGTGCGCCTGCTCGGCGCGGCTGCCCTCATCCCAGCCGCCGTGCTCTGGTCACATCCCTTTCATCTCGACCGCTTCCTCGTCCCCTTCGCCCCTGCGCTCTGGTGCTTGGCCGCCCTCGGGTTCGGATCCTGGGCGAGCTCAAGTAGGGTCGGGCGCAGGGCTGCGCCTTGGGTCCTCCTCGCCTGCACAGTCCCGCTGGGCGGCTTGGACTCGCGCGCGATGACGGAGGTGGCTGGCGTGATGCCAGCTGACGGACCCGGGAGAGCGTACGTGCAGAGCGAGCTAGAGCGGTTGAGCCAGCTCGGGGGGGGCAGGCGCCGGCCTACCGCGGGGCTCGCGACGGAGACCGCTGCAGCGATCCTCGACGCCTGCGCAGAGGAGGCGCAGCCCAGCGAGCGCGTCGGCTGGCTGGGAGTCTCAAGCGAGCTCTCCCCTGCGACCTTGCACCTCGGGCTCCTCGAGCGAGGCGGTGAGCGAGAGCGCTTCTTGCGTGACGCGCACAGAGACGTAGACATCACCTTCCTTGGCGAGGACCCGGGCTGGACTGACGAGGCCCTCGCGGCATGGGCTCGTGACTTTGACGTCTTATTCATGACCGACCCGCCTGACCTCGGGGCGCGACCTGCGAGGGCGTTCATGCGGGGATATCAGGAGCGGCTCCTCGCGCTCGGCTGGAGGGCGTCTGATGCGCTCGGCAGCTATGAGTTACAGACTCCGACCGGCGAGCCTCGGGTCGTTCAGCTCTACGCTTGCAGGCCCACACCATGAGCAGCCCGAACATGGAGCTATGGACGGCAGCAGAGCGTCTCCCGGACGCAGACTTCGATCAGGACGCCCTCGAGTTCGGCGCCGCGAAAGAGCCGCTGACTCGTCACGTCGCGAGCTCTCTGGGACGGCGCGCGCTGCGAGAGCTTGCGCCGCTCAGCGACGACTGCGTGCGACGCGCGCGCGCCATCTATCAGGAGCTTGCTGAGCTGGAGCGCGGTGGGGACTCGTTGACCTTTGGCGGGGTCCTCGACCCAGCGCGCATCCTCGACTCGGCGCGCGAGGGCGGCTTCGAGGAGGAGGAGCTCGCGGGACTGCGTGGGTTCTGCGGCGCGGTCGAGCGGATCGCGCACTGGTGTCGCCGGAGGAACGCAGAGTCGCCGGCGCTCGGTGAGCTGGGTAGAGAGCTTCCAGACCTGAGCGGCCTGCTCGAGCGGGTCAAGCGCTCCGTGGATGAGCGCGGCAAGATCTTGGATGACGCGTCACCGCTTCTGTACCGCTTGCGACGAGAAGGGCGCGAGCTCTCTCAGTCCATCGACGCCAAGCTGCGAGGGATCGCACGAGATCCCAAGCTGCGATCTTCCCTCGCGGATGGGCGGGTGCACTTGCGGGGCGGGCGCCTGTGCCTCGCGCTCAAGGCGAAGAGCTCTGGGCGTTTGAAGGGCGTGCTGCACGACCGCTCGGCCAGCGACCAGACGGTGTATATCGAGCCTGACGCTGTGGTCGGACTCTCGAACCGGCAGTCAGAGTGTCGCCTCGAGGAGCGCCGCGAGGTGAACCGCATCCTCGGAGAGCTCGCGCGAGAGGTTCTCGACGCAGAGGAGGGGCTCGGGGCTGCGGCTCGAGGCCTAGCGAAGCTGGAGGTCGCTTGCGCTGCGCGTGCCTGGGCAGAGCAGGTGGGGGCGCGGCTACCGGAACTCTCTGGTGAGGGCCGAGCTGCGCTGGGTCTCGTCCTGCGTGGCGCGCGTCACCCGCTGCTGATTGAGGAGCTGCGCGCAGAGCGCTTAGATGCCGTGGTGCCCATCGACCTCCGACTCGGCGGAGAGTTCGACCTGTTGATCCTCACGGGACCGAACACGGGCGGGAAGACAGTCGCCCTCAAAACCCTCGGGCTAGCGGGCTTGTTCGCGCGTTGCGCGCTCCCGTTCCCCTGCAAGGAAGGGAGCGCGGTGCCCCTCTATGAGGGGGTCGCGGTGGACGTGGGCGATGAGCAGGAGATACGCCAGAGCCTCTCTACCTTCTCGAGCCACCTCGTCCGCATCAGGGACGGGCTGGCGCGCGCGGGGTCGAAGACCCTCGTGCTTATAGATGAGCTCGGCGGCGGCACAGACCCTGACGAAGGGGCGGCCCTTGGCGAGGCGCTCCTTGAGGAGCTGCTCGCGCGCGGAGCGCCCAGCCTTGTCAGTACTCACCTTGGGCGCTTGAAGGAGTTCGCCTTCCGTAACGCGCGGGCCGAGAACGCCTGCACGGAGTTCGATGGCGAGACCTTGGAGCCGCGCTACAGCGTGTGCATTGGGACGCCAGGTGAGTCGACGGCGCTCGCTGTCGCAGAGCGACTTGGGCTCCCTGCGGAGCTCGTTGCCCGCGCGGCCGAGCGCCTCGAGCGGCACGATGAAGACACGAAGGCGCTCTTCGAGGAACTGCGCGCTACACGCCTCCGAGCAGAGGAAGCGCGCAGCGCCGCAGATGAGCGCCTCGAGGAGGCTGAGCAGGTGAACCGCGCGCTCGAGGAGGAGCGACAGTCGCTGGCGCGAAAGTCGGACTCCCTTGCGGACGAAGCGCAGCGCAGCCTAGACGAGCGGCTGCGGGGTGCGCGTGACGGGCTCATGCAGGGGCGAAATCTCCTGAACGGGATCCCAGCCTCGCAGCGCGCCGAGCTGCAGGCGGTCTTCGACCGGATCGAGGCACACCTCGTGGGAGCTACGTTGACCGACAAGCGAAAGGAGTTCGTCGAGTCGCTGCGCAAGGGAGACTCGGTCTACCTGCCGCGCTACGGCAGGCGCTGCCAGGTGCACAAGGTGGACCGCGAGGGCGGAGAGGCCGTGGTGAAGCTCGGGTCGATGAAGCTGCGCGTCGGCCTCGATGAGATCACCTGGCTCGAATCTCTTTAGGCGAGATTCTGCGTGAGGAGAGGGGGCCTCGGCTTGCTACCCTCTTGTCGATGGCTGACCTGCTCGTGGTGGATAACGACGCGCGTATCGCTGAGCTCGTCGCGTGGTTCCTGCAGAAAGCGGGGCACTCGCCGCGAGTCGTGACGAGCTATGCCCTAGCGCGTGAGGCGCTCCGCGAGCAGCGCTTCGCGTTGATGCTGGCGGATCTAGAGCTAGGGGTGGAGGACGGCCGTGTGGAGCTCCCCCGGCTCTACGAAGAGGGCCTCCTCCCGCCGACGCTGGTGGTCTCTGGGTACTTAGATGCAGAGATCACGGCCACCCTCTTCGAGACGCCAGGGATCCTGGGGACCGTGCCGAAGCCCTTTGAACCGAGTGAGCTCTTGGAGCGGGTGGAGGCTGCCTTGCAGCAGCTCGGGGCTAGCGCGCCGGCCCCAGAGCCCTCATCGGCTCAGGAGGAGGGCGCTGCGACGCCGGCAGTAGAAGATGATGTCGAAGCGCACCCAGCAGAAGAGCAGCTGAGAGACTTTGTGATCTTGGCCGAGCCTCCGCCGGAGGTCGCCGAGCCCAAGCCTGCTGAGGCGGCGGCTGCGTGCGAGGAGGACGATGAAGAGGGGTGGATTGAGATCTGCGCTGATGAGCCGACCGACACCTCAGATTGGGAGGGCGCGGGATGACTCGGCTCAGCTGGAGGACGGCGGGGGAGTCTCATGGCAAGACCCTCATCGGCGTGGTCGAGGGCGTGCCTGCCGGGCTCAAGCTCGACGTCGAGCGCATCGACGCAGAGCTCTTGAGGCGCCAAGGGGGCTACGGTCGCGGCGGCCGCATGCGGATTGAGCGCGATCATGTCGTGATCTTGAGCGGGCTCAAGGGGGGAATCACCCTCGGCTCTCCGATCGCGTTTGAGGTCCCAAACAGGGATCAGACGATTGAGGATCTGCCGACGCCGAAGAGCCCGCGCCCTGGCCATGCAGACTTAGCGGGCTGCCAAAAGTACGGACATCAGGATGCGCGAGCAGTCCTTGAGCGCGCTAGCGCGCGAGAGACAGCAGCGCGTGTCGCGGCCGCCGGGGTCGCACGACAGGTGATCGAGGCCTTCGGAGTGGAGGTCTTTGCTCACCTCGTAGAGCTCGGAGGGGTCACCGCGCGGGAGGACGCCTGGGAGCTGGTGGGCTCTAGCCGGTCTCAGGTCCGCTCAGAGAGTGACTTTCACTGCCTAGACGCGGAGGTCTCCGACGCCATGCGCGAGGCTGTAGACGCTGCAAAGGCCGATGGAGACACCCTCGGGGGTGTCTTCGAGGTCCGCGCAGTAGGCCTCCCGCCGGGCTTGGGCGAGTATGCGGACCCTAGCGAGCGGCTCACCTCTAGGCTCGGGGCCGCGCTCCTCTCTATCCCTGCGATCAAGGGGGTAGAGGTGGGGCTGGGCTTTGAGGTCGCCCGACGTCGCGGCTCAGAGGCTCACGACGCCATCATTCCTGCCTTAGAGGGCTCCTGGGGCGGTTTTTCGAGGGAGACGAACCGCTCTGGAGGCCTAGAGGGCGGCATGACGACCGGCGAAGAGCTGGTCTTGAAGGCCGCGATGAAGCCTATACCTACGCTACGTAAGTCCTTGCCATCAGTGGACTTCGAGTCGCGGGAGCCCTCGCCGGCGACCTATCAGCGCTCAGATGTGACCTCTGTGCCTGCTGCGAGCGTCGTGGGGGAGGCTGTAGTGGCCTTAGAGCTCACCAGGGCCTTTCTAGCCAAGTTTGGTGGCGACTCCATGGGGGCTGTAGAGTCCTCTTTAGAGGCCTACAGGGCCTCTGTGGACCAAATTTAGCGAGCGCTTCGAGGCGGTGAGCCACGAGAAATTTACGCTCTTGGGCACTTGGCTCTTGACCCGGGGGCGCGGGTCCCTAACATACCGCGCCCGAGTTCTTCGGGACCGCCACTAAGCGCTCGCGCTGACCCTCATCGTCGTCCCCAAGGGGAGACCCTAAGAACGACGGACAAGCCAGTGTAGCTCAGTTGGTAGAGCCCTTGATTTGTAATCAAGTGGTCGTGGGTTCGAGTCCCATCGCTGGCTCCATCAACTTCAGTTGAGCGGATCGCTCCATCACAACGGAACACGCACGGGATAGCACGGGAGCAGAGGTCTCGTGGGCGCGAGCCCACGTGAGCGATGCACTGGTACCGGCACCCGGCGTCGGAGTCGAGGTCCGCTTGAGCTCCTTCACGCTTGACGCGAGACAGAGCTTGGAGAGGTCCTTGTCCATTAGGGGAGGTTCCCGAGCGGCCAAAGGGGTCAGACTGTAAATCTGATGGCAACGCCTTCGCAGGTTCGAATCCTGCTCTCCCCACCACCTCTAGCTTCCGACGCTGGTCATGTCCCGCCAAGACGACGTCAGATCAAGGCTCAATGAGCGATGATCTTGAGTTCGTGGATGCGGCGCCGAAGCGGCGTCGGCCGCCATCTGGAACCCACCCCAAGCGGGCGTAGTTCAATGGTAGAACGACAGCCTTCCAAGCTGTACACGTGGGTTCGATTCCCATCGCCCGCTCCATGGCGTCAAAACCGCGCCTCCGTGTGAACGAGAACGCCTCCTCCAGGCGGCCTCAGATTGGACAAGCTCGTCCTCTCTGACCGAGCGAGGAGCCTGCTGCTGTAGCTCAGTGGTAGAGCACTTCCTTGGTAAGGAAGAGGTCACGGGTTCAAGTCCCGTCAGCAGCTCCAACGCCTCGACAAACGAGCGTTCTCAAACCAGCCTGCCCCGCCCGCTCAGCGGTCGGGGATTGAAGGGCTCCCGTCTGTAGGGCGCCCTGTCCAGACCATTCCAAAATCACAACTTCTTCACCAACCCTCGGCGAGTCCGCATAAGGACGCGTCGCAACCCAACTCAAGCGAGAGACCTTAGAAATGGCCAAGGAAAAGTTCGAAAGGAACAAGCCACACGCCAACGTCGGAACCATCGGTCACGTCGACCACGGGAAGACCACCCTCACCTCAGCGATTTGTCGCCACCAGGCCAACCGCGGCCTGGCGAAGGCCATGGCCTTCGACGAGATCGACAAGGCGCCCGAGGAGAAGGAGCGTGGCATCACGATCTCGACCGCGCACGTCGAGTATGAGACTGAGAACCGTCACTACGCGCACGTCGACTGCCCGGGTCACGCCGACTACGTGAAGAACATGATCACCGGTGCCGCCCAGATGGACGGCGCGGTCCTCGTGGTCTCCGCAGCTGACGGCCCGATGCCCCAGACTCGCGAGCACATCCTGCTCGCCCGTCAGGTCAACGTGCCCGCCATCGTCGTGTTCATGAACAAGGTCGACCAGGTCGACGACGAAGAGCTCCTCGACCTCGTCGAGATGGAGATCCGCGAGCTCCTCAGCAAGTACGACTTCCCGGGCGACGACACCCCGATCATCCGTGGCTCCGCGCTCGGCGCAGAGAACGCGCTCGGCGAGGGCAAGCCCGTCGACGACGACGCGTTCAAGTGCATCGACGAGCTCATGGAGGCGATCGACTCCTTCATCCCGCTCCCCGAGCGTGACGTCGACAAGCCCTTCCTCATGCCTGTTGAGGACGTGTTCTCCATCAAGGGCCGTGGCACCGTCGGCACCGGCCGTATCGAGCGTGGCATCGTCAAGGTTGGCGACGCCCTCGAGATCGTCGGTATGCAGGACGAGATCGACAACACCACCTGCACCGGCGTCGAGATGTTCCAGAAGGAGCTCGACGAGGGGCAGGCTGGCGAGAACGTCGGTGTCCTTCTTCGTGGTGTGGACAAGGACAGCCTCGTCCGCGGCATGGTCTTGGCTGCGCCCAAGAGCATCACGCCTCACACCAAGTTCGAGGCTGAGGTCTACGTCCTCTCCAAGGACGAGGGCGGCCGTCACACCCCGTTCGTCTCCGGCTACCGCCCGCAGTTCTACTTCCGTACCACGGACGTGACCGGCGCGGCGACTCTGACCGGAGGCGCAGAGATGTGCATGCCTGGTGACAACGTCACCATGTCTGTTGAGCTCGGCACCCCCGTGGCCATGGACGAGCAGCTCCGCTTCGCCATCCGTGAGGGTGGACGGACCGTCGGCGCTGGCGTCGTGACCAAGATCGTCGAGTAGCGCAATCAAAGGGACGCCCGGGGGGCGCGCGCGTCGCGCCCCCCGACGCTCCCGGCTCTGAGTTTTGAGCCGAAGCGCGTCCGACCTACCCCCAAAACGGAGCTCCTCAAGTGAAGATCAAGGAACGCTACGTATTCCTCGTTTGCACCATCTGCTCGAACCGTAACTACACGACGCACAAGCGTCTGAAGGCTACGTACAAGCTCGAGAAGAAGAAGTGGTGCAAGTTCTGCCGTGAGCACACGGTCCACAAGGAAAGGAAGCTCTAGGGCGACGCGCACGCGGAGCCTCTAACCAAACACCTGGAACCAAGACCGATGGCCTACAGAAAAGACCAAGGACGAATGGCGCGCATGACCGCCTTCTGGTCAGGCACCATCTTTATGTTCTATGGGTGCACCTCGCTTTGGCGCGCGCTCACCGGCGACTTCTTTGGAGCTGGTGATGCGCTCTCGCAGCCGATCGGGGGCATCAGGGTACCCGTCCTCGGGATGGATCTCTCTCCCGCTGTCCTGATCGTGACAGCGCTCTTCGCGCTCGGTGTCTTCCTCTTCAACCGCTGGCTAGAGCGCCCGAAGCAGGCAGACACCTTGATCGAGACCGAGTCTGAGATGAAGAAGGTCACCTGGCCTACTCTGTCTGAGACGATGTCGGGTTCGATCACTGTGATCATGACCGTCCTCATCCTGATGACGATCCTGGCGGCCTTTGACTGGGCCCTGGGACGCATCACGTCTACTTGGGTGTTCTAAGGAGGGCGTAAGAGATGGCGATCAAGTGGTACTTCGTCCGTTGCCAATCAGGCCGCGAGGACAGCATCGCGCGCAACGCGATCACGAGGCTCAAGATCGCGGGACTGCAAGAGGTGGTCCCGCAGGTCATCGTCCCCTTTGAGAAGGTCGCCGACCTGAACAAGAAGGGGCAAAAGGTGACTAGGAACAAGAAGCTCTATCCGGGCTACCTCATGGTCCAAGCGGACCTAGACAACCCGGATGACCCGAAGGTGCAGCAGATCCGCAGCACCCTCAGGCAGGTACAGGATCTGCGCGAGTTCCTCGGGAGCCGCGGAGAGCCTACGCCGCTGACGGACGCCGAAGTCACGGGAATCCTCTCGAGGATGTCTGAGACTGAGTCACAGCCCAAGGTCTCGATAGGCCTGAATAAGGGCGATCTCGTCAAGATCAAGTCAGGCGCCTTCGATGGTTTCGATGGCACCGTGGAAGATGTCAACCCGGAAAAGGGCATGGTCAAAGTGATCGTCACGATCTTTGGCCGGCCAACCCCAGTCGAACTCGAGTACTGGGAAGTGGAGTCGATCTAAATGGCCAAGGAAATCATGGCGTTGGTGAAGTTGCACTGCCCCGCTGGGCAGGCGACCCCCGCACCTCCGATCGGGCCCGCGCTAGGTGCGCACGGCGCGAACATCGCGGAGTTCGTCAAGCAATTCAACGACCGCACGCGAGATCAAATGGGGATGACCATCCCTGTGGAGATCTCGATTTACAAGGACCGCTCGTTCGACTTCATCATGAAGTCGCCGCCGGCCTCAGTCCTCCTGCTCAAGGCAGCCGGAGTGGATAAGGGCGCAGGCGAAGTAGGAACTGAGTTCGTCGGGACCGTTACGCGAGCTCAGGTCGAGGAGATCGTAGAGCTCAAGAAGGCTGACTTGAACGCGCGAGACACAGACCACGCCGTTCGAATCATCGCAGGAACAGCCCGCTCGATGGGCATCGTCGTCGAGGGCTTGGAGTAGGTGAAGGACTGAAACGATGGTGAAGCGCAGCAAGAGATATCAAGAGGCGGTCGGGCTCGTAGATCGAGAGAAGGTCTACGAGGTCAATGACGCCATTGACCTGTTGAAGACCCTCCCGAAGGCGAAGTTCGACGAGGCCGTGGAGGTCGTCGTCCGACTCGGTATCGACCCTCGTAAGACGGATCAGCTGATCCGCGGTGCGGTCTCTCTACCGAACGGCTTGGGTAAGACAGTGAAGGTCGTGGTCTTCGCTGAGGGCGATAAGGCGGAGGCGGCGAAGGCCGCTGGCGCAGACGAGGTCGGCTCCGATGAGCTCGCCGCCAAGATCGACGGCGGTTGGATGGACTTCGACATCGTCATCGCCTCCCCGGACATGATGAAGCACGTCGGCAAGCTCGGGCGGGTCCTCGGCCCCCAGGGCAAGATGCCGAGCCCCAAGTCGGGCACCGTGACTCCTGACGTCGCCGCGGCAGTCAACGAGTTCAAGGCCGGCAAGGTTGAGTTCCGCACCGACGCCGGAGGCAACGTCCACGCTCCCGTTGGACGCGCGTCCTTCTCCTCAGAGGCTCTCTCAGAGAACCTCATCACCTTCCTCGACCACCTCGCGAGCATGCGTCCTGCTGCTGTGAAGGGTGCGTATCTCAAGAAGGTGAGCCTCAGCACCACCATGGGGCCCGGCCTTCGGGTCTCTTACGGAGAGTAGTCATGCCGAACGTCATCACAGAGCTCTTGGTCAAGGACCTAGAGAAGAGCTTCGAAGAGTCTGAGGGCGCAGTGGTCGTCAGCTATGGCGGCCTCACGGTCAAAGAGGACTCAGAGATCCGGGACAGCCTCGCTGCGAAGGGCGTCGAGTTCCGCATGGTGCGGAACAAGCTCTGCAAGCGGGTCATGTCTGAGAAGGGATATGAGTTTGGAGACGATGTCTTCACTGGCAACACCGCTGTCGCTTGGGGTGACGCCGAAGCAACCATCGGCGCGGCCAAGGTCTTCACTGACAAAGAGGTCAAGAAGGCTGGCAAGATCACCATCAAGGGCGGCGTCTTTGAAGGTCGCTTCCTCGGGGGGAGCGAGGCTCTAGCCCTCGCAGACATCCCGGACAAGGACTCGCTGCGTGCGATGCTCCTGAGCGCCCTGACCGGCTCTGCGCGCGGTCTCGTCCAGGTCCTCGCTGGCGTGCCCGGCGGATTGGCCCGAGTCCTACAGGCGAACGTCGACCAAGACGGCTTCACTGGCGAGGCGGCCCCTGCTGCTGCGCCCGCAGAAGAGGCTCCTGCAGAGGAGGCGCCGGCTGAAGAGGAGGCTCCCGCAGAGGAGGCTCCCGCAGAGGAAGCTCCTGCAGAGGAGACCTCTTCAGAGGACGACACACCCGAAGAGGAAGCTCCCGCCGAGGAGTAGCTCAAAGATTTCATCGTGCTCGCGTCAGCATCCAGCCTTCGCGAGCCGTATCAAGATTCACAAGAACCCCCCCGTTCCGTTTGGGAACAACAATTACTAGGAGACTGAGAACATGTCCGATGAGACAAACGTCGTCGAGCTCGACAAGGACCTCGAGAAACTTGCTGGCCAGCTGGATGAGCTGACCCTTCTGCAGGCCTCTCAGCTGGTCAAGCACCTCGAAGACAAGTGGGGCGTCAGCGCAGCTGCTCCCGTCGCCGTCGCGGCGGCGCCGGGCGGTGGCGGTGGCGACGCTGCTGAAGAGAAGACCGACTTCGACGTCATCCTGCAGTCCGCAGGCGACAAGAAGATCGGCGTGATCAAAGAGGTGCGTGCGATCACCGGTCTTGGTCTCAAAGAGGCCAAGGAGATCGTTGACGGTGCACCCAAGCCGATCAAGGAAGGCTGCCCCAAGGACGAAGCAGAGGCCATCAAGGCCCAGCTCGAAGGCGCTGGCGCGACCGTCGAACTGGCCTGAGCCCCCGCTCCGTACCTTGCTACCTCTAGAGGGCACTGCGCCCAGCAGATCTACCTCTCACTCCATTCAGGGGGTGGGAGGGGGTCGGCTGGAGTCAGCATCCTCGGCCCCGGCCGCGTCTCACAGCCTCATCTCGCTTGATCCCGAGATGAGGAATTGTGAGGGTGTGCTTGGGGACTGCGCGGACACCATGGCGAGGGTGTCTGCCATTTCGTCCCATCCGCGAGGTCGCGCAGGCGAGCTCTCCTTCAGGGGGAGACTGCTCTGCAACGACCCGGGCTCGCGGGGACACCTCTTTCAGACCGAGCGCGTAGCCAGCCTCAACAAGACCTCGGGAACGTCGGGAACAGAGAATCTCGGGCGCCCCGCAGCCTTCGTGAGTTGACCATGACGACTACCAATGCAGACAACGTCCTCCAGTTCGGACGTTTCCCCAAGATCGTTGACCTCCCCAACCTGGTAGAGATCCAGACGCAGGCGTGGGATGACTTCTTGGCGATGGACACCCCGGCTGGCAACCGCCTTGACGCGGGGCTTCAAGCCCTCCTCAAGGAGGTCTTCCCGATCTACTCATACGATCGCACGATGTGCCTTGAGTACGTCGGCTACGAGCTCGGGCGCCCCCGCTACACCATCGACGAATGCCGCAAGCTGCGCCTCACCTACGGCTACCCCTTCAAGGTGCGACTGCGCCTGATCAAGCCGGAGCCTGCTGAAGAGGAGGTCTACCTCGGCGAGATCCCGATCATGATCGGGGGTGGCGAGTTCATCGTGAACGGCTCCGAACGAGTCATCGTGAGCCAGCTGCACCGCTCCCCCGGGGTCGACTTCTCTTACGACCAGGCGAGCCCCTCAGACGCGCGCCGTCTGCACAGCTGCTGGATCATCCCTGAGCGCGGCTCATGGATCGAGCTGAACGTCACGAAGAAGGAGGCGCTCCAGGTCCGCATCGACCAGTCCGGCAAGTTCTCAGCCGTGACCCTCGTGCGCGCCCTCGAGGAGGAGCTCGGCTCCGACCGCGACATCTTGCGCCACTTCTACAAGACGAAGACGGTCAAGAAGGCGCCCTCGAAGTCAGCGAACGCCTTCGCGAAGCAGATCACCAACCGCTACGCGGTCGGCGAGATCGTCATCCTCAAGACTGGTGAGGTCCTCGTCCCCTCGGGCGAGCTCATCGGTGAGACAGCGGCCCTTGAGATCGCTGAGTCTGACCTCGCAGAGATCGAGATCATCGACGGTGACCCCGACGACCTCGACATGCTCATCCTCAACACGCTGCGTGATGACCCCACCAACACGCACGAGGAGGCCTTGCTGAAGATCTACGGACGCCTTCGCCCCGGTAACCCGGTGCAGATCGAGAAGGCGCGTGAGCTCTTCCACGAGAAGTTCTTCGATGACCAGCGCTATCGCCTCGGTCGTGTCGGTCGCTTCCGCCTCAACCGCAAGTTCGGTCAGGACATCCCCGAGGACATCCAGGTCCTTCAGCCTCAAGACATCGTCAACTCCATCAAGTACCTCGTCGGCCTGCGGGCAGGAGAGGGCGAGGTGGACGACATCGACAACCTCGGCAACCGCCGAGTCCGCTCGATCGCAGAGCTGGCCTCGGAGGAGTTCCGTAAGGGCCTCTTGAAGCTCCGACGCACAGCCCAGGAGCGGATGAACTTGGAGAACCCCGAGACCGTCTCTCCGCGGACGCTCATCAACTCCAAGACCTTCTCCAGCGCTGTCGACTACTTCTTCGGCCGCAGCGAGCTGAGCCAGGTCGTCGACCAGGCGAACCCGCTCTCGCAGCTGACCCACGAGCGACGCCTCTCGGCGCTCGGCCCTGGCGGCCTCAACCGTAAGCGCGCCAGCTTCGAGGTGCGCGACGTGCACCTCTCGCACTACGGTCGCCTGTGCCCGATCGAGACTCCCGAAGGCTCGAACATTGGCCTGATCTCTAGCCTCGCGCTGCACGCGAAGCTCGATGACTACGGCTTCCTCTCTACGCCTTTCCGCACAGTCAAGCGGGGCAAGCTCACCGATGAGGTGGTCTACCTGCGCGCTGACGAGGAGCAAGGGAAGGTCATGGCGCCCGCCGACGTCACCGTCGACAGCAAGGGCAAGATCCAGAACAAGCGCGTCCTGGCCCGAAGGGACGGGGACAACATCGAGGTACCGCCGGAGGAGGTCGATCTCGTAGACGTCGCGCCGAACCAGATCGTCGGCGTCTCGGCTTCGCTGATCCCGTTCCTCGAGCACGATGACGCTAACCGCGCGCTCATGGGATCGAACATGATGAGGCAGGCGGTCCCGCTGCTCATCCCCGACCCGCCCTACGTGGGCACCGGGATGGAGCCGGTCGTCGCGCGCAACTCAAGCCTCCCGCTCTACGCGAAAGAGGGGGGTACCGTCGAGTATGTGGACTCCACCACGATCGTCGTCGACGGCGAGAACTACGAGCTGACGAAGTTCCGCGGCCTCAACGACCGCACGGCACAGAACCACCGCCCGAAGGTCTCTGAGGGTGACGTGGTTGAGAAGGGCCAGCTCCTCGCGGACGGCGCCTCCACCAAAGATGGCAGCCTCGCGTTGGGCAAGAACCTCGTCGTGGCCTTCATGACGTGGGACGGCTTCAACTATGAGGACGCCATCCTGCTCTCCGACCGCCTCGTGCGAGACGACGTCTTCACCTCGCTCCACATTGAGGAGTACGAGGTCGAGATCCGCGAGACCAAGCTCGGCAAGGAGGAGTTCACACGGGACATCCCGAACGTGGGGGAGAACGCCCTCTCGAACCTCGATGACTCCGGAATCGTGAACGTCGGGACCTTCGTCGAGGCGGGGGACATCCTCGTCGGCAAGGTCGCGCCCAAGTCGAAGAGTGAGCTGACCCCTGAGGAGAAGCTGCTCCACGCGATCTTCGGTAAGGCAGGCGTCGACGTGAAGAACGCCTCTTTGACGATGCCTCCCGGGACCCGCGGGGTCGTGATCGAGGCGGAGAAGTTCTCGCGCCGCGTGAACCTCACGGACGCTGAGCGCCAAAAGGCCCTGAGCGTGATCCGTCAGGCTGAGAAGCAGTTCCTGCTCTCCCTTGGGGAGTACACCGGGAAGATGCTCACGGAGGTCAAGGCGGCCCTCGGCGAGGACGTCATGGACGACCTCACAGGTAACCCGATCGAGGTGGACGCCACCGCGACCTTCGATGAGCTGCGCCGCGTGCGCCTCCTGAGCGTCGCCGCCGCTGAGAACAACAGCTCTCAGGCGAAGCGCGAGAAGGCTCTCAAGATCGTCGCCTCCTACCAGGAGAAGATCGAGGACAAGGAGCGCGACAAGAACAAGGTCGTGAACCGCCTCAGCCGTGGTGATGAGCTCCCGACAGGCGTGCTCGAGATGGTCAAGGTCTACGTCGCCACCAAGCGAAACCTGAAGGTCGGCGACAAGATGGCTGGCCGTCACGGCAACAAGGGGGTGATCAGTAAGATCTGCCCGGTTGAGGACATGCCGTACCTCGAGGACGGCACGATGATCGACATCGTGCTGAACCCGCTCGGCGTCCCGAGCCGGATGAACGTCGGCCAGATCCTGGAGACCCACCTCGGCTTCGCTGCGAAGGAGCTCGGCAAGATCTGCTACACGCCCGCCTTCGACGGCGCGACCGAGGAGGAGATCGAAGGTCTCCTCAAGGAGGCCGGGCTCCCCGAGTCCGGTAAGTTCAAGGTCTACGATGGCCGCACCGGCCAACCCATGGAGCAGGACGTGACCGTCGGGGTCATGTACATGCTCAAGCTGCACCACCTCGTCGATGAGAAGGTGCACGCGCGCGCGACGGGGCCCTACAGCCTCATCACGCAGCAGCCCCTCGGCGGTAAGGCGCGCTTCGGCGGCCAGCGCTTCGGGGAGATGGAGGTCTGGGCCCTCGAGGCCTATGGCGCGGCGGCGATCCTGCAAGAGCAGCTCACCGTCAAGTCAGACGACGTGGACGGCCGCACCAAGATTTACGAGTCGATGGTGAAGGGCTTAAACATCCTCGAGCCGGGCACGCCTGTGTCCTTCGAGGTCCTAACGAACGAGATCAGGGGACTGGGGCTCAACATGGAGCTTCACAAGAAGGCGACCCTCTAGGGCGGAGACGAATAGAAATGAGCGAGTCGATCTACAACAAAGTCAACGACTACGGCAGCGTCACCGTCAGCCTGGCCTCACCGGAAGACATCCGGTCGTGGTCCTTCGGCGAGGTGAAGAAGCCCGAGACCATCAACTACAGGACCTACCGCCCCGAGCGTGACGGCCTCTTCTGCGAGCGCATCTTCGGTCCCGAGCGGGACTGGGAGTGCACCTGCGGCAAGTACAAGGGCATCAAGCACAAGGGCATCGTCTGTGACAAATGCGGCGTGATGGTCACCCACAGCCGCGTGCGTCGTAAGCGAATGGGGCACATCAACCTCGCCGCTCCCGTCGCGCACATCTGGTTCTTCAAGGCCATGCCCTCGCGCCTCGGCAACCTCCTCGGCATGAAGGTCGCGGACCTCGAGCGGGTCATCTACTTCCAGGACTTCGTCGTGGTGGACCCCGGCGACACCCCCCTCGAGGAGTTCCAGCTCCTCACAGAGGAGGAGTACCGCGAGAACCGCAACAAGTACGGCTCTGAGTTCGACGCCGATATGGGCGCCGAGGCGGTCCGGAAGATGCTCCGTCGCCTCGACCTGCAGCGGGTCAGCGAAGAGCTCCGTGAGGAGCTCCTCTCCACTCGCTCACAGCAGCGACACAAGGACATCATCAAGCGCCTCCAGACGGTGGAGATGCTGCGTGACTCCGAGAACCAGGCCGAGTGGGTCGTCATGGATGTCGTCCCGGTCATCCCGCCGGACCTGCGACCGCTGGTCCTCTTGGACTCAGGCAACTTCGCGACGAGCGATCTCAACGACCTCTACCGCCGCCTGATCAACCGGAACAACCGCCTCAAGAAGCTCCTCGACCTCAACGCCCCCGAGGTCATCATCCGTAACGAGAAGCGGATGCTTCAGCAGTCGGTGGACGCCCTGTTCGACAACGGTCGCTGCCGCCGCCCGGTGCTCGGCTCCTCGAACCGCCCGCTCAAGTCTCTCACGGACATGATCAAGGGTAAGCAGGGACGCTTCCGCGAGAACCTGCTCGGTAAGCGAGTCGACTACTCCGCACGTTCAGTCATCGTCGTCGGCCCGGAGCTGCGCCTGCACCAGTGCGGGATGCCGAAGGAGATCGCCCTCGAGCTGTTCCAACCTTTCATCATCCGACGCCTCAAGGAGCTCGCCCTCGCGGACACCATCAAATCCGCCAAGCGCATGCTCGAGCGTCGCGACGAAGAGGTCTGGGACATCCTTGAGGAGGTCACCAGTGACCACCCGGTCCTTTTGAACCGCGCGCCCACCCTGCACCGAATGGGCATCCAGGCCTTCGAGCCGGTGCTCATCGAGGGCAAGGCGATCCGCCTCCACCCGCTCGTCTGTGGCGGCTTCAACGCCGACTTCGACGGGGACCAGATGGCGGTCCACCTGCCACTCTCTTACGAGGCACAGATCGAGGCCTCGACCTTGATGCTCGCGAGTAACAACATCTTCTCGCCTGCTAACGGTTCCCCGATCATCTCACCCTCGCAGGACATGGTCCTCGGGATCTACTACATCTCCATGAATCCCTTCGGCGCCTACGCCGAGAAGCCGCGCACCTACTCGTCACTTGGTGAGCTCTTCCTCTCCTGGGGTCATGGAGAGACTCACACCCACCGCGCTATCCGTGTACGGATGGAGCCGGGGACGATGGTCAAGTTCGGGCCTGGCAAGGACGACGTCTTGCAGGTCGGGGATGACGGAAAGATCGAGACCGAGGACGGCCGCTCGTACCTCGAGACCACGATCGGTCGCACGATCTTCAACGACATCCTGCCTCCCGGGATGCCCTTCTATAACTACGCGCTGAGCAAGAAGTTCATCCAGGGCCTCATCAACGACTGCCACCGTCTGCTGGGTCGTGACGCGACGCTCATCTTGCTCGACCGTCTCAAGGATCTCGGCTTCAAGGCCTCGACCCGCGCAGGCCTCTCGTTCGGTAAGAACGACATCTGCGTGCCCGAGTCCAAGGACCGCCTCCTCGATGAGACACAGGAGAAGATCGACGCCGTTGAGAACTCCTTCATGAAAGGTGTCATCACGGACGGCGAGCGCTACTTGAAGATCGTCGACCTGTGGACCCACGCTCGTGAAGAGGTGGGTGAGGAACTCATGGGCGTCCTCGAGCAGGACATGAACGACACCAATGGGTACGTGAACCCGATCTTCTGCATGGTCGCCTCCGGCGCCCGTGGCTCGATCGACCAGGTGCGACAGCTCGGCGGTATGCGTGGCCTGATGGCGAAGCCGTCTGGCGAGATCATCGAGACGCCCATCAAGGCAAACTTCCGCGAAGGCCTGAAGGTCCTGGAGTACTTCTCCTCGACGCACGGCGCGCGTAAGGGGCTGGCAGACACCGCGCTCAAGACGGCGGACGCTGGCTACCTGACGCGTAAGCTCACGGACGTCGCTCAGAACGTCGTGATCACGATGGATGACTGCGGTACGCCGAAGTCAGTCACAAAGCACGTCGTCTACAAGGGCGACCGCGTGGCCGTCTCGCTTGCGAGAGGAATCCACGGCCGCGTCGCACGTGACACCATCATCGACCCGGTCCACGATGAGGTCATTGTCCGTGAGGGCGAGCTCATCACGGAAGAGATCGCGAACCGCATCGAGGCGGATGGCAACGAGCGCATCCGCGTCCGGAGCCCGCTCACCTGCGAGGCGCCCTTAGGGATCTGCGCGAAGTGCTACGGCATGGACCTCTCCCGTAACAACATGGCCGAGCGTGGCCTCGCGGTCGGGATCATCGGCGCACAGTCGATCGGTGAGCCTGGCACGCAGCTGACGATGCGGACCTTCCACATCGGCGGTACGGCGAGCGCCTCCGTCGCTGAGGACACCCGCCGCTCGAAGCGTGACGGAAAGATCCAATACAGCGCGAACCTCAAGGTCGTCACCAACAAGCAGAAGGAGCGCATCGTCCTCAGCCGGAACGGCGAGCTCCTCCTCTTGGATGACAAGGATCGAGAGATTGATCGCTACGGGGTCCCGACGGGTTCAATCCTGAACCTCGACGATGGCGCCATGGTGAAGGCGGGCGATGTGCTCTGCACATGGGACCCGCACAACGTGCCGATCGTCTCGGAGGTCGCTGGTAAGGTCCGCTATGAGGACCTGATCGAGGGTAAGACCGTTAAGGTTCAGGTCGACTCACGCCGCGACACGAAGCGCGCCCAAGTCACTGAGCACAAGGGCGACCTGCACCCGCAGATCATCATCGAGGGCAAGAACGGCGAAGCGCTGGCTCTGTACCCGATCCCCGAGCGCGCTTACCTCGAGGCCGAAGACGGTCAGAAGATCGGCTCCGGTGAGGTCATCGCCAAGACGGCGCGTGAGGCCGCAGGCACCCAAGACATCACGGGTGGTCTGCCCCGCGTGACCGAGCTCTTCGAGGCGCGTCGTCCCAAGGAGGCGGCCATCCTCGCGGAGATCGAGGGCGTGGTTGAGCTCGGTGACAAGAAGCGCGGCAAGCGCACGATCATCGTCAAGGCGCTCGATGACGCTGGCGAGGAGATCGAGTCCAAGGAGCACGCGGTGCCCCAGGGCAAGCACCTCCGCGTCCACAAGGGCGATGAAGTGCAAGCCGGCGAGGCCCTCGTCGATGGTCCCCAGGACCCGCACGACATCCTCAAGATTCGTGGTGATGATGAGGCGCTCGGTTACCTCCTCAACGAGATCCAGAACGTCTACCGCGCCCAAGGCGTCGGAATCGATGACAAGCACATCGAGATCATCCTCTCCCAGATGACGAGGAAGATTCAGGTGAGCGACTCTGGTGACTCCGAGTTCCTCCCGGGACAGACGGTCGACAAGTTCGTCTTCCGGACCTCGAACGAGAAGCTCCGCGCTCAGAAGAAGAAGCCGGCAGTCGGTCAGACGATGCTGCAAGGTGTGACGAAGTCCTCGCTCTCCGCGGACTCCTTCATCTCTGCTGCCTCATTCCAAGAGACCACGAAGGTCCTCACCGAGGCGGCGATCGCCGGCAAGCGTGACTACCTCGTCGGCCTCAAGGAGAACGTCATCCTCGGCCACATGGTCCCGACAGGTACCGGCTTCCGTGACCACTACCGCACTCGCGTGAAGAAGAACATCGACTTCGGCGAGATCGGCGGTGGCTCTAGCCTCGCACCTGCTCAGATGGACGCAGAGATGGAGGAGCTCCTCTCTGGCGTGCTTGGAGAAGAGCCGGCCCTCGCGGCGACTGGCTCAGAAGGCGCCGCTCCCGCGGTCGACCCTGCCCCCTCAGCTGACGCCGAACCCCCCTCGGAGGCACCTGAGGCCTGATATTGCGGCTCTGAGGCCCCGTCGGACTTGACCGGCGGACCTCGAGCCCTAGAATACTCCGCCCTCGAAAGCGGCCTGGACCCCTCTAGGCAGCCAAGAGACGACCGAAAACGATATGCCCACGATCAATCAACTCGTCCGCAAGGGACGCAAGGCCATCCGCAAGCGCTCGAAGTCGCCTGTGCTGGACTCATGCCCCCAGAAGCGCGGTGTCTGCCTGCAGGTGAAGACCATGACGCCCAAGAAGCCGAACTCCGCGCTTCGAAAGGTCGCTCGTGTGCGCCTCTCCAACGGCAAAGAAGTCACGGCCTACATCGGCGGTGAGGGCCACAACCTTCAGGAGCACTCTGTCGTGCTCGTGCGTGGTGGCCGTGTCCGCGACCTCCCCGGCGTCCGCTACCACGTGGTCCGCGGAACCCTTGACGCCACCGGCGTCGACGATCGTAACCAGGGTCGGTCCAAGTACGGGTCTAAGCGCCCGAAGAAGTAACGAGCAGCTATGCCCAGAAATTTCAAAGCGACGGACGTCTACCTCCGCCCCGATCCCAAGTTCGGATCGATGCTCGCCACCAAGATCATCAACAAGATCATGTTGGACGGGAAGCGCAGCACTGCGCAGAAGATCTTCTATCAGGCTATCGACAAGGCGAACAGCAAGCTCGAAGCCGAGAGCCTCGAGGAGATCTTCGAGAAGGCCATCGACAACATCCGCCCTCAGGTCGAGGTTCGCTCTAAGCGCGTCGGTGGTGCGAACTATCAGGTGCCGCGTGAGGTCAAGCGCAACCGCCAGCAGACCCTCGCGATCCGCTGGCTCATCGACAACGCCCGTAAGAAGAAGGGCAAGCCGATGGCTGACCGCCTCGCGGAAGAGCTCGTGGACGCCTTCAACGGCACCGGCACCTCGGTGGCCTGGAAAGAGCAGATCCACAAGATGGCCGAGGCCAACAAGGCCTACGCCCACTTCGCCTGAGCCGACATCGGCCTCTAAGGCACTGATCAACAGCCGACCCGCTTGGGTCGGCTGTTTCTTTATCCTGAGATAGATATGTCCCCCGACGTCCTCATCCTCCGTGATCCACGAGAGTCCGTGAAGAAGTGCTCGCTCACACCGCTTCGCGGGCGAGATGACGTCGCGTTTTGGAGCTACGACCCGGACAAGCGCTACGACGCCTCGGACCGGATCCTCCTGCACCACGAGGGGGAGCTCTTGAGCGAGGCCGACCAGGGGAAGGGGCTCTTCCTCGTCGACTCCTCCTGGCGCCGGCTGCCCAAGCTCCTCGACCGCGTGGACGGCGAGCCCGTGAAGCGCCGACTGCCGCCTCTCAAGACGGCCTACCCGAGGAAGAGCCACTTCTTCGATGACCCCGAGCCCGGCCTCGCCTCCATCGAGGCGCTCTACGCGGCGGTTCACATCCTCTATGGACCCAGGCCTGAGCTCCTCGAGGGCTACCGCTGGGCTGAGGAGTTCCTGCGCCTCAATCCGACGCTGGCCTGAGGGGCGTTGGGGGCAGGGGCCCGCGGGCGTTAGGATCGCGGCATGGATCGCAGCCTCCTCCGAAACTTCGGGGTCGCCGCGCACATCGACGCGGGGAAGACCACGACCTCCGAGCGCATGCTCTACCTCACAGGTGTAGAGCATCGGGTCGGAGGAGTCGATGAGGGCACGACCGTCCTCGACTGGATGTCCGAAGAGCGCGAGCGAGGGATCACCATCACCTCCGCTGCGACGACGATCCCCTGGAAGGGCCACAGCCTGAACCTCGTCGACACACCAGGCCACGTCGACTTCACCGTCGAGGTGGAGCGCTGCATGCGCGTCTTGGACGGCGCCGTCCTCGTCCTCGACGGGGTGGCCGGGGTGCAGGCCCAGTCCGAGACGGTCTGGAAGCAGATCGAGCGACACTCAGTCCCCTGCGTGGCCTTCGTCAACAAGATGGACAAGCCAGGCGCTGACTATATGGCCGCCATCGACTCCGTGCGGGAGCGCTTGGGTGCCCCCGCTGTGCCGCTGCAGGTCCCGCTCTATGAGGGCGAGACCCCGGTGGGGGTGGTCGACCTCCTGAGCCGTAAGGGGTGGCGCTTCCCTCACAACGCGAGGGAGATGGAGGCGGCCGAGGTCCCCGAAGCGACCATGGAGGACGTGGAG
>Ga0208624_1000069_pt1 | contig 54878 bp, 47 predicted proteins | sample Knorr_S23_td_DCM_FD_185607 | JGI IMG/M metagenome (GOLD analysis project Ga0208624, IMG submission 185607) | Marine microbial communities from Southern Atlantic Ocean transect - Knorr_S23_td_DCM_ad_71m_LV_A (SPAdes) (version 2) | ecosystem: Environmental > Aquatic > Marine > Oceanic | place... | reverse complement strand
AGATGGTCAGCGTACCTTCACTGGTACCTACTGACTTTGACAGGTTCACGACTTTGACGATCGGCCGCATCTCTCCTTTCAAATTCTCTTCTGCCAACTGCTGTTCCTCGTTACGACTATTGACCAGCGTTATCATTCACGCGTTGATACTGAGCAGTCTAACCGTTCATGGCAAGGGGCAAACGATCGTCGTATTTGGCGACAGCATCAGTGCAGCGTATGGGATGGAGACCGAGCAGGGATGGGTCCATCTTCTCGCACAAAAAATGTCTACGTCCCATCCGGGTTATCAGATCATTAATGCTAGTGTCAGCGGAGAGACCACCGGCGGAGGACGACTTCGATTGGGAGGCACCCTGGAACACCATCAGCCAGCCATTGTCATTCTTGAACTAGGTGGCAATGACGGTTTGAGGGGATACCCGATTGACAGAATCCGCCAGAATCTGCAAGACATGATCATGGCGATTCAGGCAGCAGATGCACACGTTCTGTTGGTTGGCATGGTACTGCCGCCTAACTACGGTAAGCGCTATACCCGCGCCTTCGAATCTCTGTTTCATGAGGTTTCCGAGACGGCAGAGGTTCCTCTACTTCCAGTGCTTCTCGACGGAGTGACCACTTCGAGAAGTCTAATTCAGCGCGATGGTATACATCCGAGGCCAGAGGCCCAGCCTCTGATCATGGAGAGTATCTTTACCGAACTAGAACCGTTGCTTTAGAAACAACCTGACAGCAACACCTCACGACGACGCCAATCGGGTAATGCCCGATTCATCAGCAACTTGAAACGAGCACTATGATCCATCACCAACAGGTGACATAGCTCATGAATCAAGACGAGATCAATGACTTCGGTCGATTTCTGAACGAGGGCACTGTTCAACGTTATGTGACCGTTATCACGGCAACGCCCCCAGGCAGCTTTCATTTTTCGAACAGAGACCGTGTACTCCGGTAGGTCTTCCGCGAGTCGTTGGGAGGCAATCTGATGGCAACGAGATAGCCGAGGTGGTAGATAACCTGATGCGAGCCGCGAGAAAAAGCGGCTTAATTGCTGTTCCACGGCGTCCGGTTCATGGTCTCGACCATAGGCCAGTATTTCTGATTCATTCAACGATACCATAGGACGTCCCCATAACAGGGTGAGCGATCGCGGTTTTCCAAAAACCGCCAGGGTCGCGCCATCATGGTATTGCTGGGGGTAGACCGCGCCTGCGGGTAGCCCCCGAACGGTCATGTCTATCCTGTCCCAACGGTCGTAAAGGAATCTCACAATGTCTTCCTTTTGGCACTGAAATGGTAAACGGAGTTCAGCAAGCCGATCTGGAAAGATGTGTACACCCATCGATCGACGACGTCCACGAACAATCAGCAGGGGGAGAGTTCCTGTACTGGTTTGGATCGTCAGCATTTCAAGATCGGGCACCGATAGTTGTGCTTCGAGATGAATTCCGAGCCTGTTCTCCAGCGATATGGGATCCACTTGCATGTGTCCTGAACTCAGCTCAGGCAAGGTGGTGACATCGGCACATCGCCGTGCCGTTTTCGCCATTCCTCTGGGGTGTAGGTATGAATGGACAATGCATGTACACCACCTGCGAGTTCATCAGCCAGGGTTTCATTGACAAGACGATGTCGTTCAATTAGACGTGTGCCTTCGAACGCTTCTGCGACCAAAACCACCTTAAAGTGCGATTGCGAGCCGTCCGGCACATTGTGCTTTCCGCTTTCGTTAATCACCTGCAGATGTTGAAGATCAAACCCACCTACCAGTTTCTCTTCAATAATCTGTTGTGTCGTCATCGTCTATACACCTAGGCAGTTCAGCCCTTATCTTCGAGTTCAAAAACGCCGTCCCAATCAGGCGAAGGTGGCGACTCGGCATACTCAGAACAGCGAGCGAGAAATGTCTGGGAAGGACCGTCTTCTGGGTCAATAGACATACACAATTTGAACGCTTCTGCAGCATCACCAAAATTACGCGCCTGATAGAGTTGATGCGCCTTTTCATAGTGGTGAACAAGATCCGCAGTCGGTCCTGCGGTCTGGCCCTTTCGTTCCATCAGTTCGTAGACGGTTACAGGTTCACTCTTGCCCACGACTCGGATCGTATCCAGCAAACGCACGTCTACGTGCTCTTGGGTCAACTGGTAGGTGGACTCAGAAATCATGATCCCGGACCCATAGGCCTTATTCGCGCCTTCCAAACGTGCTGCCAAGTTTACCGCATCACCCATGATCGTGTAGTCCATGCGCTGGGCAGAGCCCATGTTCCCGACGACCATCGGACCGGAATTGATCCCCATACGCACACTGATCGCAGGATAGTTTTTTGCAGCCCAGAGTTCACCGAGCGGCGCCAGTTGATTCCGCATGTCCAATGCAGACTCACACGTTCGACGGGCGTGATCTTCCTGAATCGCAGGAGCGCCCCAGAAAGCAATGATCGCATCACCCTCAAACTTGTCGATGGTACCTTCGGTGGTCACGATGATGTTACACATCGCGGTCAGGTAATCATTCAGCACATTGACTAGTTCTGTCGGCGTCATCTTCTCGGAAAAAGAGGAGAATTTAGCAATATCCGAGAAGAACGCTGTCATTTCCCGTTCTTCTCCCCCCAGCGCTAGCTTTTCAGGATCCTTGACGAGGTCAGCGACCACCTTGGGCGACAGATATTGGCCAAAAGCATCGCGGATCTGAGCTTTCTGCCTCATTTCTGCGATGTAGAACTTGGCTGTGATGACCGCGATTGCAAGGATGCTGGCCATCAGTAAGTAGCTCATCGACAGGACATAGCCCAGCATGATGTATAGTGCGACCGCGATGCCAATATAAAGGGCCAGCACACCGACACTGAGGCCATAAAGAGGACCCGGGCGTCTAATCTGTCTCGTAAGGATGAAGAACGCCATCATCAGCAAGGCGATTATCGTCTCCACCAGGAACGATGCGGGTTGAAGTGGTCCACTGTTCAGAATAGTGCCTATTGTGTTCGCGATGATCTCTACACCGTAGACATTACCCACCGGTGTTTCGAACTCGTCATGCGCAACTTCCGCAACCTCGCCGATCAATGCAATCTTGCCCTCGACCAGAAAGGCGAGTTCCTCGAGTTCCTCTTCATCATCGACAAACAGAATGTCCGAAGCTGAAATACCTATTTCTTCGTGCAACTTGGCAATGCGCCCTCCACCCAGGTCCTTAAGGTAGGGATAATCGATGTAGAGGTCCCAGAATTGATCGAGCGGGACTTCAATATCACCGATATACAGGATGTGATCGGCATATTCCGGCTCTTCTTCGAGATGGTTTGCCACCGCTTGAACCGCAAACGGCCACTCATTTTCGTCCTCGACAATTTCCGGATAGAACCGCAAGCGAACAATCGTTTCGCGTATCACACTGTTCGACGAGATGTTCGAGTAACCAGACGACGTATAGTCGTCGAACCTTGAAATCGACCTATTGACGGACTGATAACGGTCGTTACGAAACTCTGCAGTAGAGACCATCAAGACATTGCCCGCTTCCTGGAGTGCGCCTTCGAGCGTTGGGTCCTCACCATAGGCGCTTTTGAAGTCGAGGATCATGTTCACACCAACGACACTAGCCCCCATCTGCTCCAGCCGTAAAATCAAGGTCGATAGGTCGACCCGAGTCAGCGGGTATCTTCCGTAGTCGGTGTAGAATGCTTCATCGGTATAGATGATAACGACATCTTTAGGGGGGGCCGTCATCATGGGATCGCCATAGTGCGTTCTGAGCAGCTGACGATAGGATAGTGTCTCGTCCTCCAGTAGCGAGAAACTCTCCCGGTACTCAAGAACAATGGCCATCAGGAACACAAAGATGATGGCCAGCAGGTCGTATTGGCGTTGCGTGGCACCCATAGCGAACAGGCAGAAGAAACCTGTCGAAATCTTATAAGATACCAGCAGGCTTTTACAGGGTCCCTAGGGTCAGGTCACGACCTGCCCCTGCTATATATCTATACTATTAGTCTCCTTCCCGCTGTTTGCCAAAAGTAACAGCTTCCTTGTGACGCAAATCACGCAGCTTCAGTTGTTGATAACTAAGGACCAGCATCGGACGCATATCGTTGTCGTCTGGATTCTCTCCAAAATAATGTCGATATTCGTCGAGCGCAGCCACAAACAACCCGTTGGCTTCATAGATTCCAGCTGCAACGAACGCATCGTCACCAACGGCTTCAACCTGTTCTTGGACACCTCTGGATTGCTGTGCATCCAACAAGGTGAACGAAGAAGGTTTTCTCTGAGTGAACTCTTCGGACCCATCCTTTGATATCGCCGTCACCTGGAATGAGTGCTCACCAGGTTCGAGACCTGATACCGAATAACGATAAAGTTCACCGTCCTGTGCTGGCAAATCCATGCTCTCGCCGTTGATGGCAAGTTTGAATCTGAACGTTGACTCACAGTTTTCCCAGACAAGATCTGGGTGATCTTGAGAGATGGACAAAGTCCTGATCGTTCGAACATTGATTTCACATTCAGGAATGTTTCGACGTACGGTTGTGTACCGCTGCGCCCGAGAGAACTTGTTCACTAGGCTCTCCCACATACTGGTCGACTCCTGCGTGGGACGAGACAGTGCTCCTGCTAGGACCTGAACTTCCTGTTTACCCATCTCGATATGGGTATCAGCACCCAAATTCTGAGAGGTACCTGTCAGCTGATTAATCAACTTTCCGTTACCGTTCGAACCCGTTCGAATCTGATAGCCGTTAAACAGATACTTGGTTCGACGAACCGGACGCCACGCGATCCCGTTTCGTGAATACTGCACCTCACCTTCGACCTGCACCAGTTTCGCAACCGGTGCTTCACGAGCGATCGCGGAATTGCTGAAGCCTATTACAGCCCACATCATGGCAGCGATGCCTAAACCTCTTAATCTCATTGAGATTCTCCTTTGGTTGCCTGCCCAGTGGTAGATTCTACTATTCTCGAACCTCCGCATACCCTTACGGAAAAATACAAATCCATATTAATCCGAGAATAACACCCTTTCGGACCACTCGTCCGGGTTAGAGGCCGGCAATCCACAGTGTAAAAATACCTTGAAATTCGTCACGGAGGGACTGTTTACCCCTTCATACAAGAGCTTAGGATGCATCTATGTATTTCCATTCAATGCCGGCAACCTAACAAAGGCCCTATGGACCAACTGCCGAGACTTGAGCCCCTTCTGTTCTCCATTGACACGCGACACCCTCTCCTCGATCGAAAATCACCTTCAACCGTGGTGTGGCACCTTCGCTCACGCCCAATACTGCGGGAAACTCACTCGTTCGAACACACTGAACCTCATTCGTTTTCGCGCCGGTGCCACATACCATGACTGCATCTTTCATCGGTCGGGTTCTCGTCGGAAGACGTTCGACATCTCTAAACTCGGGTTCATTTTCAGCAACCTTTTCGTAGCCGAGTGCTGCTTTGTTGAACTGGCATTTTCGTTCGTAATCTAGACACAGGTTCTACAGCAGTTTAAAACTCTGTAGTTCTGGTGGTAACGCTCTGAACCTCTCGAACGCCGAGTCAAGCTGCGCTTGTCCTTGGTAAGCCATCCGAAGCATTCAATTACTTTTGACAGAATCTGCTGTCGAAAGTTTTTCCTTCTCCTCGGTTACCATGTAACGTCGGATGCTGGCGAAAATAACAACCATAATACCAGTCAGAATAGCATAGCTCATTGAGAGGACAGATCCGGCATACACGTAGAGGGATACTGCTATGACAATGTAAGTCACATAGGCACCAACCACCGCCAGCAACCGGAGCGCCAGGGTGGGAATCAGACTAGTTGCCAAAAGAACACTCAGGAAAATTATCATCGATGATATTTCAAGAAACCAACCCGACGGACGTAATGGCGCGTCGTTCATAATCGTGTTGATCGTGTTGGCGATAATCTCCACCCCATAGACCTGACCTACCGGCGTATTGAATTTATCGTGGGTTACTTCCCACGTATCGCCGACCAATACAATCCGGTCTTCAAAGATCGACCGGTATTCTTCCAACTCATCTTCAGGGAGGGTCTCGAGATCAAGTTCGAGGATCTCAAGCGCAGAGTAACCGGCACGGCCTTCGCTTAGGTATTGGGTGCCGGAGTCCAGCATCGGAAAGTCAATGTAGATGTCACCAAACTGATCTAGCGGGATCTCTGTTTTAGAGCCAAAGTAGAGCACGTCATCTTCTAGGCGCGGACTCACATCCCAATACATCGCCAGCGCCTGGATCGCGAGCGGCCAGCCGTCAACATTGGCCGTGAAACGCTCATGGATGCGTAAACGCGCAACGTTGTCGATCACAGCACTGGTAGGCTCTACATTCCCATAACCCGAACGTGTTACCGCACGGAGCTTCTCGGTCGGGTAGGTGATACCAGCATATTCACCATCAAACTGGGCGTAAGAGACTAGAAGCACATTGTCACTCGCTTCAAACAGTGCCGCTGTTGGTTCGTCCTCTTGGTATGAAGACCGAAAATCCATCAGAAAGTCTAGCACCACCACCCTCGCACCGAACGTCGAAAGTGTATGCGCCAACGTACCAAGGTCGGTCCGACGAAATGGGAAACTCCCGTACTCCTCGTAGAGATCCTCATCCAGCGCAACGACAATAATGTCGTCACGAATCACCCGTTCGTTTGCGTCGGGGAGGTAATTGCGCATGATATGACGAGCAGCGATAGTCTGGTCTTCGACTAGCGAGAAGATCTCGTAACGTTCTGATGGGATCATCAGCACGCACATTACGAGAGTTAGTAAAACATCCCAACGTTTCAACGGGTTTTGCATAGTTGCCTACCTGCCCGTGCGATCATAGAACCTCAACAAACCATCTTCAGCGAGCTCGGATAAATTTGGGTGGTCATCGACAGCGATTGCGGCGCATTTCCCTTGTTCCAACCGGATTTTGCTTTAACCAGGTCAACATGTCTAAAGTCGGAGGTGAGTCCGTAGGAGTCCACTGATCATTCGAATTGGGGTGCGTCCTGGAAATACTGTCAGGCGTTCGGATTTAACTATACACAGATCAGCTCTTTCCTGTATTCTACTTGGCCACTTAAATACGCTTCAGATGCCCATGCTGACGGTGATTTCCCCTGCTAAAACGCTGGATTTCGATGCTCCGCCGGTCACCCGAAAATTCAGTCAACCGACGCTTATCAACCAGTCCCGTCAGCTCGTTACGCTCATGCGAAAGCAATCCGCAGACGACCTTCAGAAAATGATGGGTATCAGTCACAAGCTCGCAGAGCTCAATGTTGACCGATTCAAACACTGGAAATCGCCATTCACGCCTGACAACGCCAAACAATCGGTTTTGGCATTCCGTGGTGATGTTTATATCGGTCTTGATGCCGATACCTACAGCGAACGGGACTTCAATTTTGCACAGAAGCACCTACGTATCCTGTCTGGGCTGTACGGAGTACTCAAACCCTTGGACCTAATTCAACCCTACCGTCTTGAAATGGGGACGCGCATTGAAAACCGCAGAGGTAAGGACCTCTATGAGTTCTGGGGGAACCGTATTGCTAAATCTCTTTCCGAGGAGTTGGACAACCATAATAACGACACGTTGATCAATCTTGCTTCGAACGAGTACTTCAAGTCAGTGCAGACCGACAGACTCGGCGGCGGTGTCGTGACACCGATTTTCAAAGATTTCAATAAGGGCGCCTACAAGGTGATGAGTTTTTTCGCCAAAAAAGCACGCGGCAGCATGGCAAGTTTCATGATCCGTGAGCGCATCGATCGACCTGAAGGTCTGAAGGATTTCAAAACCGATGGCTACGGCTTTGACGCAAGCCTCTCTTCAGACAAGGAGTGGGTTTTTACCCGAAAAGCACCCTAAGATCGATCTGTCGTTTAGCGGTTTTACGGTCGTGGCCTCGAACATCATTGATGTCACCGTTCGAAATGATTTACGACGCAGACAGTTCTCTGACAACACCATCAGAGCCATGCATATAAAGCTTGTGAATACCCGCTTTGGAATCATACGGGAGCGATCGACCAATGGTTGACCCAGTACCCGCGGCCACCATCCTATTACTTCGAGACCACCCCACGAAGGACTGCGAGGTGTTCATGGTTGTTCGGCATCACCAGATTGATTTCGCGTCGGGTGCACTGGTGTTCCCTGGTGGCAGTGTCGACGATGGGGATAGCGACGTGACGGAACACTGTGATGGTACCGATTGGCTCGACGACTACGAGATCGCTATGCGAGTCGGTGCCATCCGGGAAGCTTTTGAAGAATCCGGTGTGCTCCTGGCACGACCGGCCAATGATCAGGGTGGGCCAATCATTTCTGCAGAACGATGTCTCGAACTGACTCCCTACCGAGACTCACTCAATCAGGGTGAAATCTCGCTCAAGTCATTTCTTGAACAGGAGGACCTCAGACTAGCCTGTGACGTACTCACGCTATTTGCGCATTGGATCACTCCAGACATGATGCCCAAGCGCTTTAATACCCACTTCTATGTGACGCGAGTTCCCGAATCGCAAGTGGCTGAACATGACGGCACCGAGTCTGTGGATTCCGTCTGGATCACCGCAAAAGAAGCATTAGCGGGTGCGCGCGACGGACGATACTCCGTTATCTTTCCGACGAGACTGAACATTGAACTACTAGCAGACAGTGGCTCTTCGACTAAGCAGGTCATCGACGCCAGCGAGTCCCGTAAAATCGTGTCAGTCCTACCAATCACAGAAAAACGCGGAGATGGTACATACATCTGTATCCCTGCTGACGCCGGTTACCGTATCAGCGAAGAGAGAATGGAACGCTAGAGATCTATTTAGGAACTTCGTTTTGCCACTTCAGATCTGCACACTCCAGCGTTGAAGATTATTAATCTCGACTGCCAAGTCAATCAAACCGGCTTCGGGGAATTAACCGCCGAAGTCATCAAGGAAGATATTGTCTCGTTCGACACCGAGATCATCCAGCATCTGCAGCACGGACGCGTTCATCATGGGTGGACCACACATATAATACTCACAATCTTCGGGTGCAGGATGATCCTTCAGATAGTTTTCAAGCAGGACGGAATGAATGAAACCCGTATACCCTTCCCAATCTTCGATACCCTGATCAGAAAGTGCTACATGCCACTCGAAGTTGTCATTCTCTTCTGCGAGCTTGTCAAACTCGTCTACGTAGAACAGTTCCCGCTGATTTCGACCCCCATACCAAAACGATATCTTACGATCTGTGTGGATCCGTAGCAGTTGATCAAAAATGTGTGCCCGCATTGGTGCCATACCTGCGCCACCACCGACAAAGATCATTTCTGCATTCGTGTCTTTGGCAAAGAACTCACCAAAGGGTCCGAAAATCTTCACTTTGTCACCTGGCTTTAATTTGAACAGGTAACTGGACATCTTGCCCGCGGGGAAGTCGGTACCGGGTGGGGGTGACGCCACCCGGATGTTGAACTTCATGATCCCTTTTTCCTCGGGGTAATTCGCCATGGAGTACGCGCGAATGGTGACCTCGTCAACCTGGGACATCGTGTCAAAGACGCCAAATTTGTCCCAGTCCGGTCGATACTCTTCTTCGACATCGATCTCAGTGTATTTCATGTCGTATGGCGGAATCTCAAACTGAACGTAGCCACCAGCCCTGAAATCGACTTCCTCGCCCTCGGGGAGTTTGAGCACCAGTTCTTTGATGAAAGTCGCCACATTGTCGTTGGAAATAACCTCACACTCCCAGCGTTTAACGCCAAAAATCTCTACTGGGACTTCAATTTTCATATCCTGCTTGACTGGGGTCTGACAGGATAGGCGCCAACCCTCGCGCGCCTCACCACGGGTAAAGTGGCCTTCCTCAGCGGGAATCATCGATCCCCCACCTTCCATAACGCGACAACGACACTGTGCACAGGTACCGCCGCCACCACAGGCCGACGAAAGGAAAATACCTGCTTCTGCCAGTGTACCCAGCAGCTTTCCGCCTGCGCTTGCGACTATCACATTGTCTGGATCTCCGTTGATTTCGATCGACACATCACCAGAACTCACGAGTTGTTTACGTGCATACAGGATGACGAACACCAGTGCCATGATGACACCGGTGAACATACTCACACCCAGAATAATCTCAGTCGTCATTGCTTGATCTGAATCCTCTTACTGTCGACGTTTATTAATGAATAAGCCGCTAAAGCGAAATACCGCCAAATGACATGAAGCCTAATGACATCAGCCCTACGGTGACAAAGGTCATTCCGAGACCTCGCAACCCTTCTGGCACATCACTGTATTTCATCTTCTCCCGGATGCCGGCCAACGTCACGATGGCAATCGCCCAACCCAGACCGGAACCCAGACCGTAGACGACACTCTCCGTGAAGTTATAGTCACGGCCAACCATGAACAGAGCCGCGCCCAAAATCGCGCAGTTCACCGTTATCAGCGGCAGAAAAACGCCAAGCGCGTTGTAGAGTGCTGGCACATACTTATCGAGAAACATCTCAAGGATCTGCACAATCGCCGCGATCACACCTATGTAGGACAGGAATCCAAGGAAGCTCAGATCCACATCCGGAAGACCCGCCCAGGCCAATGCTCCGTCAGCCAGAAAATACTGGAAAATCAGATTATTGACGGGCACCGTAATCGTCAGAACAACGATCACCGCGATGCCAAGTCCAAGCGCTGTTGAGATTTTCTTGGAGATTGCAATGAACGTGCACATACCCAGGAAATACACAAGTGCCATGTTCTCGATGAAAATGGCCCGGACAAGAAGACTCAGGTAGTACTCAACCATCGTGCGCCTCCTTAAGCCGTTCGCGACAGCGCTGTGTGGCCGCCGATTTCATATTCGGGCTCCTCGACCTGCTCGGTCTTCCAGGCTCGAAGAGCCCAGATGAGCAGTCCTATGATGAAGAACGCAGACGGTGGCAACAGCATCATACCCATCGGGTTATACCAGCCACCGTCAGTCACCAGCGGCATGATCGAATATCCAAACAGACTGCCTGAGCCAAAGAGTTCGCGAAAAAATGCCACTAGCATCAGGACGATACTGTAACCAAGACCGTTTCCAACCCCATCAAGAAAGCTCATACCGGGCGGGTTCTGCATGGCGAAGGCTTCTGCCCGCCCCATCACAATACAATTGGTAATGATCAGCCCGACAAAGACAGTGAGCTGCTTACTCATATCATAGGCTGCTGCCGCAATAATCTGATCCACAACGATGACCAGAGAAGCAATAATGGTCATCTGCACAATGATTCGAATGCTGCTCGGGATGTGGCTTCGAATGATGGAAATAAACAGATTTGAAAAGGCACACACAAACGTCAGTGCCAGACACATCACCAACGCCACACTCATCTTACTAGTGACAGCAAGTGCGGAGCAGATGCCCAGTATCTGCAACCCGATCGGGTTGTCATTGAATATAGGGTTAAACAGTGTTTCTTTCACACTACCCATTTTAAATTGCTCCCGACTGTAGCTGGTTCAACACAGGCCCAAACCCTTCGTCACCCAGCCAGTAGGTGATCAGGTTCTCAACACCATTGCTGGTCAGGGTTGCCCCGGATAATCCGTCGATCTGATGCACCGCATTCTGACTCGTCAGATCCACTCTCCCTTTCACCACGTCCAGTTTAACGTCGCCGTCAGACCCATAGATGCGTTTCCCGACCCACGAGCCACGCCAGACGGGGTTGACGATCTCTCCACCCAATCCCGCAGTCTCACCCTGTTCGTAGAAAGTGATTCCTGACACGGTATTTAAGTCTCCTTCCAGGGACACAAAACCGTACATGATCGACCACAGACCGTAGCCGTGGACCGGCAGGACCACTTTGTCAACCCGACCATTATCATCGTGCAGCAGGTAAACGACGCTGTATCGGGCCCGTCGGCTGATCGAAGCGATGTCCTCAGCTGTCGTCAGGTCTTTTGAAATCTCGGGATTCTTGGAAGCCTTTCGCTGATCGTAACGTTTGATATCTATACCTAGTTGTTCCGCCGCAACCTCGTCCAGTATTGTCTTCTCTTCAAGGTCGACCAGACGCAAAGTAAAGGACGCAAACAGTTCATCTATGTCACCACCACGCGAGAAACCGGGTTCGTAAAGACCAGCCGCCTGCAGGATATTCTTATTCCGGTCAGCATCCTTGTTAGCAATCCGCTGTGGTTTCAGGAGTACCGCGGTGGCTGAAACTACAATGGAGCAGGCGAAACACACGGACAATGCGACCACCAGGATATTGCTCATAGAATCCTTGTTTTTAGCCACTGCGAGCAAGCCTCCTCTTGACGTTACTGCGGACCACCACATGATCGATCAAGGGCGAAAAAAGATTGGCAAATAGGATCGCCAGCATCATGCCCTCCGGGAATGCGGGGTTCACAACCCGAATGAGTACGCACATGACACCGATCAGAATGCCATACGCCCATTTACCTTTGTCGGTCATGGATGCAGAGACCGGGTCTGTCGCCATATACATCATGCCGAACGCAAATCCGCCGAGTACTAGGTGCCAGTACCAGGACATGCCGAACATTGGATTGGTCTCTGATCCGATGAGATTGAATAAACCAGAAGTCAAAAACATCCCAAGGAACGTTCCTATCACGATTCGATAGGACGCAACGCGCGTCAAAAGCAGGATGGCACCGCCAATCAGTATCGCCAGCGTGGATGTTTCGCCAACCGACCCCGGGATGTTGCCAACGAAGGCCTCCCACCAGAATGCGTCCGTAAAGGCTTCAACGCCAGAGGCCGCGGCGACACCAAGTGCCGTCGCCCCGGAGTATCCATCAACAGCGACCCAGACTGCATCCCCTGATAGTTGGGCTGGATAGGCGAAGTATAGAAATGCACGGCCAGTCAACGCCGGGTTCAAGAAGTTCTTGCCCGTACCGCCGAAGACCTCCTTACCAATAATCACACCAAAAGAAATACCGATCGCAACTTGCCACAACGGAATAGTGGCTGGCAGCGTTAGCGCAAACAGTATGCTCGTGACAAAGAATCCTTCGTTGACTTCATGACCCCGTTTTGTGGCAAAGAGAACTTCCCAGAAGCCGCCGACCACAAACGTAACGAAGTAGATCGGCACAAAATAGACGGCACCGTGAATGAGACAGTCCCACCATGAATCCGGGTTGTATCCGGCCAGCTGTTCAATGATGAAACCCCGCCACCCTTCTGCATTCGCAATGCCCAGTTCTGCCATGGCCAGATTTGCGTTGTGTCCGGTGTAGTACATCCCCGCAAACATTGGTATCCACGCACATAGCCAGACGGTGGTCATGATGCGTTTCAGGTCGACCGCGTCCCGCACATGGGAAGCACTCGCAGTGACTTTCCCTGGAGTATAGAAGATGGTGTCGACCGCCTCGTAGAGCGCGTAAAACTTCTCGTACTTGCCGCCGGGATGGAACGACGGTTCCATGCGGTCCAGTAAATCCCTCAGAGCCATCTCGCGCTAACCCTCCACTTCGATACGGGTGAGCATGTTCCGTAAGTACGGTCCGTACTCGTATTTACCAGGGCAACCAAAGGTACACAAAGCAAGATCTTCTTCTTCCAGTTCCAGACAACCCAGTTCCGTCGCTCCCTCAATATCGTCCACCAGCAGTGAACGCAATAGTTGTGTCGGCAAGATATCTAGGGGCATAACTTTCTCATATGTGCCGATGGGCACCATCGCGCGTTCGCTGCCACCCGTACTGGTTGTAAGCGCCATATCCCGCGTGCCCGTCAGCCAGGAGAGAAACAATCTCGTTACCGAAAACTTTCCGGTCCCTGGCATGACGAAACCGAGAAACTCGCGTTCACGGCCCTCGGGCAGCACTGAGAGCTGGTGATGAAAGCGTCCCAGATAGGCTCGCCCCCCTAAAGCTTCGCGACCGTCCAGCACAGATCCGGAAATCACGCGTTGCTCCCCCTCGTTCAGCTGACCAGCAGTCAGCTCATCCGTGTTTGCACCCACCCGTGTTCGAACCAACCGGGGGTCGGCGACCCCTGGACCTGAGAGTGCAACAACACGTTCACTGAAGATTTCTCCGTTGAGAAACAGGTGTCCGATGGCAATCAGATTTTGATAGTCAATGTGCCAGACCTGCCGTGCCGCGCCAACAGGGTGCAAAAAATGTATATGCGTGCCGGTTAGGCCCGCTGGATGAGGACCGGCAAACTCCTCGACATGCACACCATCGCGAGTGGTATCTGGCAATTTGAGACCTGGTGCTCGACAGACAAAGACACGCCCTTCCGTCAGCCGTGATAGAACCGATATGCCCGCACTGAATGCTTCCTCTTGCCCAGGTAGGACCTGGGCTGGATCAGCGGCACCAGGCCGGGTATCCATGGCATTGACAAAAATGGCCGAGGGTACGTCATCAACAGCCGGCACTTTTCCAAACGGGCGCGTTCGCAGTGCGGTCCACTCGCCGGATTCAATCAGTTGATCAGCAACCACTTGGCGATCAAGACGTGCAATGTCGGTAGCGTCGTGTTTGGTAAAAGAAACCGCCTCGTCACCATCCACATCGATAGCCAGTGAAAGGAAGGCTCTTTTCGCACCGCGGTTGATCGACGAGACCGTACCTGAGGCGGGGGCAGTATAGCGGATTCCGTTATTTTTTTTACAGGTGAACACCAGCTGGCCCTTGCTGACGCGGTCGCCAACGTTGACCTCCATCGTGGGCTTGAGCCCCGGGTAGTCTTCCCCTGCCAGCGCCACACTTCGTGCAGGCGCGATCTCGTCTATACGTTGTTCGGGGCTTCCTGCAATCGGAAGATCCAAGCCTCGCTTAATTCTAATCATCAGCGTCCTGATTTAAGTCTGTCTGTGGGTTGTCCCCACCCTGCGTTATCTCTACCTATCTACCTCGGCCATGTTACCTGGCCTGGATTTACCTGGTTACCCAGGACTGCCATCTGACAACTTGGTCTTTCGACCAGATCGCTCGCCCTGCGTAGTCCCGCTTTGCCGGTTATCCAGTAGAGACCAGCGACATCTTCGATGAATCACTGGCAGGCTGCGGCGGCACAACCGGGTACTTAATACCAGCCATCTTCTGCGCAACACGCACAACCTGACAGGTGTACCCGAATTCATTGTCATACCAGACGTACAGAACGACCTGGCGACCGTCTACTATTGTAGCATGGGAGTCGATCACTCCGGCATGCCGATCGCCAATAAAATCTGTTGAAACCACTTCACTGGAGATTGTATAGCCAACCTGACGTTGCATCGCGGAATTCAGAGAGATCCCTCGAAGATATTCGTTCACAGCTTCCCTGCTCTGGGCTGATTCAAGTGTCAGGTTGAGAATAGCCATTGAAACGTTCGCGACCGGCACTCGAATAGAATTGCCTGTCAGCTTTCCAGCGAGCTCTGGCAGCAGTTTACCGACGGAACTGGTGGCGTTTGACTCGGTGAGCACGAGGTTGAGAGGAGCGCTTCTGCCACGACGCTCCTTGGGGTGGATATTGTCATGCAGGTTCTGGTCATCGGTGTAGGCGTGAACCGTTTCCATATGTCCGCGGACGATGCCGAACCGGTCGTTCATGCACTTCAGCACAGGTACGATCGCGTTCGTCGTACAGCTCGCTGCACCAATCAATTTGTCTTCAGGCATCACCTGATCAGAATTCACGCCAGATACAATATTCTTCAGACTGCCTTTGGCGGAGGTCGTCAGCAATACTTTCGCTGTACCGTTCGCCTGCAAATGACGCGATAAGCCTTCTTCATCACGCCAGGCCCCGGTACTGTCTACAACGAGCGCTTTGTTGATGCCGTAAGCCTTGTAGTCGACCTCGCCAGGATCGCTCGCATAGATAAATTTGATTACATTGCCATTGCAGATAAGCACCTGGTTCTCGGTATCGACACGGATGGTTCCCTGGAAACTCCCATGGACGGAATCACGCCGCAGCAGACTCGCACGACGATTGAGATCAAGTTCCTTGTCTTTGGGCGCACGCAGCACAACCGCACGCGGCACCAGATTCTGTCCACCCCCGGTTTTTTCAACCAGTAGCCGGAGCATAAGCCGCCCAATACGGCCGAACCCATAGATCACGACGTCAGTGGCTGGATGTGAACTGGTGGTCTCCCTGCCCAGCACTTCTGCACAGTTTTCCTTGAGATACTCGTTAAGGTCGAGCGAGGAATCCTCTTCGCTCAACTGCATCCACGTACTCGTCAACTTGCCAATATCGATATGGACTGGACCCAGGTCAAGTTTGCTCAATGCTTCGAGAACCGGAAAGGTCTCAAATTCTGACATTTCGTTTTGTTCAATCTGACGTACGAATCGATGGACCTTCATCATTTCAATCACCGATCGATTGTAGAGTGGTTCACCATGTATATAAGGTACGACGTTCTTGCGGTAAAGCTTGCCGATCATTGGGATCATTTTTTCCGCGAGTTCCTCGCGCTCTTTCCAGTCTTGGAACGCGTCGTCAAGTGTCGGTTTGCTCAAGGGTCACTCCTGCACAGATGCCAGTGGCTTCATGTTGGGCTCGGTCGTCGAGACGATCGGCTTCAACATGCTCAAGACGTGCTGAAAACAGCACTTTGAGGCCATTTTTCGGCGCTAGCTATTATCAATTTCTCATGACTCCAAAGCAATGCTTACCCCTCAAATTGTCCCGCAGAGCACCTCCTGTTGCGAAGGGCGGTCATTATTCGAGGCTAAGCCGACACCTCAATTCAATCTACGGGTAGAAGGTGAAGTGCCGACGCCTCCTAGTCCAAACGAAATCGGGAACGACCCAGCACATTCGAACCAGGTAACCCGACGGTTGGGTACGTTGATTCGCGATGAGAAAATGCGATGTCTGTGATCCCTAGGGAGAATTGAGAGACAACAACACTTTGCCCAGCAGATCCAAAGCCCAGTAAAAATAGACCAGCAACGGCCACCGGAGCCAGGATGACGACGTCCCCGGTCCAGAAGTATCGGGCGTCATCCCCGATCCGTAAACCCGATTTACGCGCCTGTAAGTAGGAGATGACAGTCAACGCCGCGCCGCTATCCAGCAACCGATTGAGTTGACGACCGCGGATCAGATTAGGGGCGAGGAATTGACCCTTGCGCAGAATCAATGGGATGGTGAAGACTGCCTCGAACTAATGCCGTTGACGCGGATCCATCTGCTGTAACAGTCCTCATACATCAGGCTCGTAGTCCAGGACGATTTTCAATCGTAGAGAACATACGGACGGCACCTTAATTGTCACCAAACTGGATACGAAACTCACCCAGTTGAAAGAAGTAAGGCTATTGTTCTGGTATAGCCAGGCTCACGGATTCCGGCAATGGATCGAAAGCAGAGGACCGTCTCTACTCTGCACTCTGCAGCTGGCGCTCTTTCGCATCGAGTATGCGCTCAAGCTATCGTAACCTTCCCAGGCGTTCGGCCTGTTACTGGCCAGCAACACTTCATACGCCGTCATGAATTGCTTGGGTTCCTAACGCAGCGACCTTTGGCTCATTACGTCCGTGCCGTCTATAGCATCCCTAGCCGGAAGCAAACGGTCGCTATCGCCACCGAGTCGGTCTTTTTGAACCTTGACTACAGGCTCGATATTTCCCACCCGGTAAGGCGCCTGACGGCTCATCCAGACCGTGTGTCCCATACAGCCAGAAACGCCACCGGCAAGACAGCTGGCCATCAAAGCACGCAGGCCAAAACAACCCGATTGTCTTTTTAGGTGATTGTCACGAATGGTTCACGTCCTCCTGCGTTGGCCCGCTTAGATCGCTTGTATTCCACTTCCGAACAGGTAATCTCTTGACCACTCTAATCACTCATTCCCCTGGCGGTTCATGTTCAAGAAAGCCCGTTTCAGCGTGCCTACCATAGGGCACCGCCGCGACTGGGGGCAATTACAGGGCGCCGCCGCGGCCGAAGCCATCGCTAGTGTGGCACATGATCCAACACGTCCCACGATTGTTGTCTGTGCAGATGCACTCTCGGCCAGTCGTACTGCTGACGCGATAAAATTCTTTGTAGACAGTGACGTCATCGTCGAGACGTTTGCAGATTGGGAGACGTTGTTGTACGACACCTTCTCCCCAAGTCAGGAGATCATCTCGGATCGACTTAGGTTGCTCACAACGCTGCATCGGTTCCAGGGGATCATCGTCGTCCCGGCCACAACACTAATGCACCGGATCCCACCTCGTTCATTCACGCTTGCATCCAGCCTGTCACTCGACAAGGGGCAGCTCTTTGACATTGATACTGTCCGAACACGATTGCAGTCGGCGGCCTATGTCTGTGTCGAAACCGTTTACGAGCCCGGCGAGTATGCAGTTCGCGGATCCATCATGGATATCTTCCCGTCGGGTTCGGCACACCCCTACCGTATCGATCTGTTCGATAATGAGATCGATTCACTCAGAAGTTTCGACCCGGAAACGCAACGTTCGCTCGAACAGGTAGATGTCATCAGGTTGCTGCCAGCGCGTGAGTTTCCGCTGACAACGGAAGCAATCCAGCATTTTCAGGATCGCTGGCATCAAGCGTTTACCAATCACGATCCTAGACGGGCCAGCATCTACCAGGACATCGCATCTGGCATATCCCCCGCGGGTATCGAGTACTACCTGCCGCTTTTTTTTGATGGGCTTGAATGCCTGTTGGACTATATGCCCGCTGAATCACTGATTTGCCTCAACCAGATTGGCAGTACGCTAGAGAACTTTTGGGCTGATGCTGGTCACCGATACGAAAATCTACGATACGACGTCGAGCGACCCATTCTTCCTCCAGAAGCCATCCTGTTCAAGCCTGACACCTTGCTCGCGCGATGCAACGCCATGGCAAGGATCGACATCCATCAGGAACCACACACAAGGGGTGACAATTTCGAAACTCAATCGGTACCAGATGTCTCGATCACAGAAAGGTCGAACCACCCGGTATCCAAACTTGATCAATTCCTCGCATCCCACAGCGAACCAGTACTTCTTGTCACCGATTCAAATGGCCGTCGGGAAGTTGTGATTGAACTACTGACGCGTCATGGAATGACGCCAACGAGCGTCGATTCGTGGCAGACATTCCGGGCGCAACAACCATCATTTGGCATCGCGGTCGCTCAGATGGAAGATGGATACCATCTTCCGGACGCCTGTCTTCTGCTTACGGAACAGGAACTGTTTGGTGAACACGTACTGCAGCAAAGACATCGTCAGCAGCAAAAAGATGCATCATCCGAACTTGTCATTAAAAGTCTCACAGAACTCCGAATTGGTGCGCCGGTTGTTCATCTCGACCACGGCATAGGCCGTTATCTGGGGTTGCAAACCCTGGAAGTTGATGGACGTGCAAATGAGTTTCTGACACTGGGGTACCAGGACGATGCGCGCCTCTATGTGCCAGTCTCTTCGATGCATCTCATTTCCCGGTACTCTGGATCCGAGGAGGACCTCGCGCCCCTCAACCGACTCGGTGGCGACAGTTGGGAGAAAGCCAAACGTAAAGCTGTCGAGAAGATCCACGATGTAGCCGCAGAGCTACTCAACATCTACGCCCGCAGAGAATCTCGTGTGGGTCACGCGTTTCCAGAACCCGATGAATCGTGTGCAAAATTCGCCGCTGCATTTCCATTCGAAGAGACACCTGACCAGGCAGCCGCTATCGATCGCGTCATCACCGATATGACGCGGCAGACGCCCATGGATCACCTAATCTGTGGCGATGTAGGATTTGGCAAGACGGAGGTAGCCATGCGCGCCGCCTTCCTCGCGGTCAACGATGGTAAACAGGTCGCTGTATTAGTGCCCACGACACTACTGGCACAGCAACATGAGGAGACATTCCGAGACCGATTTGCCGATTGGCCTGTCAGCATCGCCGGTATGTCCCGATTCAATACGCGCAGTGAACAAAACGACGTCATGGCAGCAGCGGCCGCCGGAGACGTCGATATCGTGATTGGTACCCATGCCCTCTTACAGGACAAGATGACTTTCAAGGATCTCGGTCTCTTGATAATCGATGAAGAGCACAGATTTGGCGTACGTCAGAAAGAGAAACTGAAGTCACTGCGATCAGAGGTCGATATCCTGACCCTGACCGCAACCCCGATCCCTCGCACACTGAATATGGCCATGTCAGGGATGCGAGACCTGTCTATCATTGCGACGCCACCAGCTCGACGACTGTCCATCAGGACATTCGTACGTCAACGAACTGAAGGATTAGTGAAGGAGGCTATCACCCGTGAACTGATGCGTGGTGGACAGGTTTACTACCTGCACAATGAGGTTCAGACCATCGAAAACACCGCCCGTGAAATCGCCCAACTCATTCCGGAAGCACGCGTCGTGATCGGTCATGGACAGATGCGGGAACGACAGCTTGAAAAGGTAATGTCGGACTTTTACCACAAGCGGGCCAATGTGCTGGTTTGCACCACCATTATTGAAACCGGTATCGACATTCCGAGTGCCAATACCATCATCATGAACCGCGCGGACAAGCTGGGACTGGCGCAAGTCCACCAGCTCCGTGGACGTGTTGGGCGTTCACACCACCAGGCTTATGCCTACCTGCTAACACCGCATCCGAAGGTCATGACTTCGGATGCCGTCAAACGTCTCGATGTCATCTCTGATGCGGAAGACCTGGGGGCCGGTTATATCCTGGCAACCCATGATCTCGAGATACGCGGGGCAGGCGAACTGCTAGGGGAAGAGCAATCGGGTCACCTTCAGGCTATCGGGTATTCACTGTTCATGGAACTACTGCATCGCGCTGTGCAGGCAATCCGTGATGGCAAGACGCCCAACATGGATCAACCGCTTTACGAAAACACCGAGATCAATCTGCATTTGCCGGCGTTGATTCCGGAGGACTACCTGCCGGATGTGACAAATCGTCTGGTGCTCTACAAGCGCATCGCCAACGCCGATACTGATGAGTCTCTGAAGGATCTGCAGGTTGAAATGATTGACCGGTTCGGCTTGTTGCCTGAAGCCACCAAGTCACTATTCCGAGTGACCCAGATGAAGCTTCGAGCCGACAAACTGGGCATTCGTCGGATCGACATCGGCGCGACTGGCGGTAAAGTAGAGTTCAAACAGGATACAGGAATAGATCCAGACGGTATTATCGAGTTGATTCAGACAGAACCGCACCATTACCGTCTTTCCGGTAGCCATCAACTGCAGATCAGTGAGAGCATGGAGAAACAGCAAACGCGCTTTAACAAACTTGAACGGCTGCTTGAAAGACTGGAGGCAAGACACCAACACGTCGAGCAATCCGTATGACACTCCTTTCATCAACCCGGGCGGTTTCTCTACCGAAGATCGCAATCTGCGCTGCCTTAACCGCGGTACTCGTGGCTATCCTGCCTGCAGAAGGGCAGCCCAGTAAGGGTGAACCCGGCACACATCAGCGGGAACAGGACTGGTACCAGATCGAGCTTGTGTTGTTCGCACAGAACATTGCGCCGAAGCGTGACGAACTTTGGCCGCTTCGTCGTCACTTGTATCCGAGAGATACCCTCGGTCTCGATCCCATAGCAGGCGAGATCACACCCCCAAGTTTGCGATTGTTGCCATTCGTCACTGTCGACGGCAGTGATGTTCAGGTCGAGAACGACAGACCGGTATTCAGGTTCGAAGATAAGAGCCGCTACCGCAGACAAGCCGGGCCTGGCAGCATGATGTCGAGGCAACAGCAGGCACAACAACTCGCTTATCTGTTCAGACAAACCCAAAGTGAACGTCGAGCGTTTGCGCGATTGTCCAAGGAGGCACTCGAACTGGGACCGATCGCTAACCGTATCCGCAGAGCCTCGCAATATCGATTGCTGGACCACTGGGGTTGGCAACAACCTATCGTACCAGGAAAAAATCCCGCGGTGCTTACACAGGCCGGCGAATACTACGGCGAGCAACGCGAGCTGGACGGGACGATTCATATCACTAGATCTCGCTACCTGCACCTCCACACTGATCTATGGCTCTCGGTGTTCAGTTCCGACGACAACATTATCGATCCCGATAGTCGTACACTGATTGATACGTACGCAGACCGATATCCCAAACTCACAGGCGGTCTTGAACGCTCAGGTTACCTCCCTGCGGCAGAGTATGTACTTCAACAGTCACGGCGCATGCGCAGTGGCGAAACACACTACATCGATCACCCCTATTTTGGATTGATAGCACTGATCACACCTTTGACAACTGAGGAAGAAGACTCCCTGGTACAGGCTCAATAACTCACCCGTTGAGCAATAGCTGCTCAAGAGTTTTACGAACCGCTGCCATGCCAGTCTCAAGAGCCGCGCTCATTGCCTCAAAATCCATTTGGTGAGCACCCTCAAGCCCCGCGGCAGGATTGATGTTGACGCAAATACTGGCGTAGGCCATTTCCAATTCTCGTGCAAGTGCGGCCTCTGGCATAGCCGTCATCCCTACGATATCGCAGCCATCTGCTGCCATGCGACGGATTTCTGCCGCTGTCTCAAGTCGAGGTCCCTGCGTGCAACCATAAACACCGTTCAGGCGGTAAGGAGAAGTCACCTCACTTGTGATCGTACAGAGCTGCTCTCGCAACGCGGCATCGAATGGCTCGGTGAAATCAACATGATGTATCGCACCATCAAAAAAAGTGTGCGCTCTGCCCCAGGTATAATCGATAAGCTGATCCGGAATGATCAGCGATGGGACAGGAATGTCAGGATTGACGCTACCAACCGCATTAATCGCAACGATTCGGTCAATGCCAAGGTCACGTAAAGCTCGAATGTTCGCACGATAGTTGATCGCATGCGGTGGGAAACGAGCCGGTCGGCCATGACGAGGCAGAAACACCATATCGACACCCGAGACCGACCCACGTACTAGCGTTGATGGGCCAAAAGGGGTTCTTCGATATTGCCATCGCTCATTGACCATGCCGACGAACTCAGCAAATCCCGTTCCACCGATGACCGCGGTCGTTTGCGACATCATGACACCCTCAGTTGCAGGTCACCTCTCCGCTCGAATCAGGTTCAGTCTGGGGTAAACGCTTCGCTACCCTATCGACCATTGAGCCCATGGTCCCGAGAGACATCAGGTGACAATATATCCACGCCAGTTCTCCCGATCTGTAGAGCTCAAGCGCCTGCTCGTCGGATAAGGCCAGTAGCTTTTTCTCATCAACGGCCAGAAGTCCGGTCAATGCGAACTGTTGTCCACCTTTCACATCCACTTTCGCATTCAGTGCCATCAACAGATCGTTATCCTGCAGCCGCTTCACGAATGCCTCGGTTCGAACGTATTGACGCTGGTACTCCTCAAGGAAGTCGATCGCCTGTTTCAAAACCGGCGTGGGTTCCCCCTGTTCGTTGAACAGTAATTCACCGTCTGCCCGATTAAATCCCCGATATCCTTCATCAACACAAACGACACTCTGTCCTGAATCACCTGCTTCGGCGAGTACGAATGGATAGCGACGGACAAACGCAGGGATATAACGTGCTGTCCAATTGCCCTTGTCGTCTACAAAAAGGTTTTCCGCATTGCGCATTCCCAGCAATGCAACCGGGACTACCTTTGCTCCGACCTGTGCGAAAACGATCGGATACTCCCGTGCCGCTTCTGTAAATTCGACACCAGCCACGATAACGGAGTTGGTTCCCGCGGCGAACCTGAAATCGCGCCCCATCGATTTGATACGCGTGTCCTCGTGGGTCACCTTATTCAGCGCAACGGGTTTTTCGTAGAACAGAAGATCAGCCATCGTGGGAAACGGTCTTTGGTGCAACGACGTCTACCTTAGCAGTAACTGCAGATAGGATCATGCTGCGACTGGAAGAGGCGCAGCCCACAGTCATCGAGGTCAATCAGCCTCGAGCAACGCATAAACCTCTGGCAAATGACGCCATCGACCCTCATAGTCCATGCCATAGCCGAAGACATAACGGTCCGGACAACGCAGTCCAACATAGTCAGGTTCGAATCCTTCGACCTTCCGTTCGTGCTGTTTATCGAGCAGAACAACCGAGCGGACTGTCGCAGCGCCATTTGTTACCAGATGTTTGTGGAGCGCGTGTAGGGTATGCCCCTCATCAAAAATATCGTCGATCAGCAGGATATTCGCACCGTCCAAAGATGCCGTTGGACTTGCATGCCAGATCAGCTCGCCGCCGGTCGTTTCACCGTGGTATCGGGACACCCTAACTGAATCGAGCTCGTGGACGAAGGTTAGTCGTCTCATCAAATCGGCTGCGAAAACGACGGCACCGTTCATGACAGCGAGCAACAACCAGACGCCGCCAGCACAGTCCGAATTCAGTTGATGTGCAATCCTGACAACTGCAGAGTCGATTTCCTCAGCGTCAAAGACCGGATCGGAGCCTTCTGGAATCATGATTCTAAGTGCGGCGTAGCGATATGGACCGTCGAAGTGGGGAATGCAATTTCAGCACCGTAGGTCGAAATGATGTCGTAAATCTGCAGCAGAACCTTTTCCTTGATCTGATGATATTCGACCCAGTTGGTCGAGTATGTAAAAGTGTACACGAAGAAGTCGATCGATGACGGACCATACTCGTTGAAGTTGACGATCAGTGTTCGACTGTCGGTATCAATATCGGGGTGATCAATCAGCATCTGGCGAACCGCATCGACGATAGACTTCAACTGCGCCACATCATCATAACGCAACCCAATCGTCTCGTAGATACGACGGTTGCGCATTCGCGATGGATTCTCGACCGCGATACTGGCGAAGATAGAGTTGGGGACATACAAGGGTCGCTGATCGAAAGTCCTGATCATGGTCAGTCGCCATCCAATCACTTCAACGGTTCCCTCGATGTCCCTGTCTGGACTGCGAATCCAGTCACCTACCGCGAACGGTCGATCCAAGTAAATCATCAGGCCTCCGAAGAAATTCGCAAGTAGATCACGGGCTGCAAAACCAACCGCAATACCGCCCACGCCGCCAAATGCCAACAAACCTGAAATGGAGACGCCCAATGTCTGGAGTGCTGTCAGCGCGCCGGTAATGAGCACTGATATTCGGAGGAGCTTACCAACGGCAGTTGCAGTCGTGACATCAGCGCCCTGATGGATGAATCGCTTTTCCGCTTCACGAATAAAACTGATCAGAAAGAGCACCAGGATGCCCACGACCATCACGTAGCGGATGGGATCGATCATTTCGCGAAAGCCGGTCTCTGCACGCAAAGAAATCACGTCTGCCGCCCAGGCAACTCCCACGACCCAGATCAGAAAACGAATGGGTTTGCGGATGGATGCCAGCAGTGCATCGTCCCAGACCGTCCGTGTCGCTTCCACCTTGGCCTCAAGCCGGTTCAATAACTGACTCATCAGGAAATTTCCTGCGAGGGTCGCAAAGACGATAACAAACACCAGAACGATGTCAGGTTGCGTGATCAGACTAAGTATGTCCGTGTTCTGGTCCATGGAGATCCATATCGGTTCGCGCGCTAATTCATCATATCTGCTGATAAATGTAAATCGGTGCTCCAGGGGATCAGTCAAACATTCAACGACCGACCCCATTTTAATCAGAAGAAAGCAAATCCTGGTTTTTTAACGCAGGTTCTTGTTTGACAGCATCCGCTGTATATAATTACAGACTGTATAAATCCACAGAGCATGGAAGTACTCTTAAATGCAAAACCTGACCCCGCGACAAACCCAGGTGCTGGATCTCATCAAGCGGCATATAGACGATACCGGATACCCACCAACACGTGCAGATATCGCGAAGGAGCTAGGTTTTCGTAGCGCTAACGCAGCCGAAGAGCATCTGAGAGCACTGGCACGCAAGGGCGCAATCGAGATCATTCCTGGCACCTCCCGTGGCATCAAGCTTCCCGAGTCACAAGGGGTTCCAATTGTGGGAAGGGTCGCAGCAGGCAATCCTATTCTTGCCCAGGAGCACATAGAAGACTACTGCGAGATTCCTCCTTCCTTTTTTCGCCCGTCAGCAGATTTTATGCTGATGGTCCGAGGCGACAGCATGGTCGAAATCGGCATTCATGATGGCGATCTGCTCGCGGTTCACAAAGTCAGCGATGCAAATAGCGGCGACATCGTCGTTGCCAGAATTGATGACGAGGTGACCGTGAAGCGGTTACAGCGAGGCCGGCAGAAATACCAAATCACCCTGCTCCCAGAAAATGCGGAATACTCCCCCATAGAAGTCGATCTTCGCAGTCAGGATTTTGCGATCGAAGGAATCAGTGTTGGTCTAATCAGGCATTGATGGATACAAGCTGGCAGCGTCGGAACAAGACGTCTCCTGAGCAAGTCCCGACGTCATCTCAATGGTGCTTGAAGAAACGCCCGAAGATGTAGCGCTGAAAAAAAAAGAGCGTCTCAAGCGCAGCATCGCTCTAAACCTGTCGATCTATTCGACTCTGCCATTCGTTGCGCTCGATTAGAACCGTTGCGTTGGGCCTGGCCATTAGGTCTGTCGGTTCCCCACGGATCTGCCAATCAGGCCGTCGCTTTTTTCTTTGGTACCGTTTTCTTCTTCGCTTTGCTTTTGGTCTTACGCTTGGTTTTTGGCTTCTCACTGACGACCCACTTGCCGTCGACATAGTCGGCTCGCCAACCTGATGGTTTTCCGTCATCTTCTGACATAACGTAGTGCTCTTTCGTCTTACGCGCGAACTTCACCAACGTTCGTCGCCCGTCGGAATCTTCCGAGGGTGCTCGCATCAGAAATTCATACTTGGGATCAATTTCGTTCTGGTGGGGAATCAACTCGTCCACATAGGGTGCCCTTGTTTCTCTGTTTTTGGGGAACTGACTTGCGGCAAGGAAGATACCAGCAGCACCGTCCCGCAGTAGATACGTATCCTCCACCTTCTGGCACACGAGTTCAGGCATCGGGACGGGATCCATCTTCGGTGGTGCGGGTTCCCCATTTCTCAGTAGCTTACGAGTGTTCTTACAGTCGTCCGACGAGCACGCAAAGTACTTGCCAAAACGACCCGTCTTCAGCTGCATCTCTGCACCACATTTGTCGCAATCAATAATAGGGCCATCGTAGCCCTTGATCTTGAAGCGACCTTTTTCTACTTCAAAGCCCTCACAATCGGGGTTGTTACCACAGACATGCAACTTGCGGTTCTCATCAATAAGGTAGCTACCCATCGCTGTATCGCAAAGGGGACACCGTCTCATATTTCGTAGAATTCGCGACTCTTCTTCCTCGTCAGCATCAATACTGACAACCTCATCGCCAGAGATCAGATTGATCGTGGTCTTGCAGCGTTCTTTGGGTGGTAACGCATATCCTGAACAACCCAGGAACACTCCGGTGCTGGCAGTTCTCACCTGCATGAATCGACCACAGGTAGGACAATCAATGTTGGTCATGGTCGGATCGTTGGCCCGCATCCCATCGTCAGACCCTGCCGTATCCAGCTTCTGCTCAAAATCGGTAAAGAACTCATCGAGCACCGACTTCCAGTGGCTCTCACCGTCTGCAATCTTGTCCAGACGTTCTTCAAGTTCCGCGGTAAAACCGTAGTCCATCAGGTCGTTGAAGTTTTCAGTCAGACGATCCGTGACAACATCACCAATCTTTTCTGCATAGAACCTGCGGTTGTTCAATGTCACATAGCCACGATCCTGGATGGTCGTGATAATGGATGCGTATGTCGAAGGTCGACCGATTCCTCGTTTCTCGAGTTCACGCACCAGGCTCGCCTCACCATAGCGCGGTGGGGGCTTGGTAAAGTGCTGGGACGGCAACAGTTCCACCAGCTTCAGAAGCTGACCTTGTTCGAACTCAGGGAGTGGCACGTCATCATCACCACGCGATGCTGGAGGTTGTACACGGGTATACCCATCGAATCTCAGTATCCGTCCGCGCACCCGCAGTTGCAGATCAGCAGCACCCACCAGCACGGTGGTGCTTGTGTACTCCGCATCAGGCATCTGACACGCTACAAATTGGCGCCATATCAGTTCATACAAACGCTCGGCGTCCCGCTCCATATTCCTGAGCTGCGTGGAAGATACACTTACGTCTGACGGGCGAATCGCCTCGTGAGCTTCTTGAGCACCTTCCCGACTGCTGAAGTAGCGCGGTTCTTCCATAAGGTATTTGTTGCCGTATTCAGAGCCAATCATCTCCCTTACGGAGTTGATCGCTTCCGCAGAAAGGTTCGTGGAATCGGTGCGCATGTAGGTGATGTAACCCGCCTCATAGAGGCGTTGCGCCAACATCATTGTTTTCTTGACACCATATCCCAGCCGTGTGCTCGCTGCCTGTTGTAGCGTCGACGTAATGTACGGTGCAGTAGGGCGCGTTTTGGTCGGTCTGTCTTCCCGACTGTCGACCAGGAAATCTGCATCACCTAATCGCGCAAGTGCAGCGTCAGTTTCATCCTTACTCCCAGGACGGAAATTCTCACCCTTGTCTTTGACAACCTCGAATCTGATGGCAGCATCTTCTGCATCGTTTTCCTGACGCAGTCTCGCAAAAATCTCCCAGTACTCTTCCGGTATGAATGCCCGAATCTCTCGTTCACGTTCGACGATCAGACGCACTGCAACTGATTGGACACGTCCCGCAGAAAGCCCTCTAGCAACCTTCGCCCACAGTAGCGGCGACACCATGAAGCCGACAACTCGATCGAGGAATCGTCGCGCCTGCTGCGCATTCACCATATCTGTGTTGATGTCACCAGGCTCGGAAAATGCCTCCTGGACGGCGCGCTGAGTAATCTCATTGAACACAACGCGTCGGAACTTACTGCCGTCTCCTCCGATCGCTTCCTTCAGGTGCCAAGCAATCGCCTCACCTTCACGATCCAGGTCTGTGGCCAGATAGATCTCGTCTGCGTCTTTCGCTAGCTTCTGCAATTCCGTGACGACATTCTGTTTGGCAGGTAGTATTTCGTAACGAGCGTTCCATTCATTGTGCGGATCAACCCCCATCCGATTGACCAACTGCTTGCGCGCCTTTTCCTTCTTATACGCCGCCTTTTTTTCAGGCGACATTTTCCGGGTCTTGGCAGCTTCTTTTGCACGCGCCTTCGGATCTGAATTACCGGAACCGCTGGTAGGCAAATCACGAATATGGCCAACACTGGATTTGACGATGAAGTCATTACCCAGGTATTTGTTGATCGTTTTCGCCTTTGCGGGCGATTCTACAATGACGAGGGATTTTCCCATCTGGTCTTTCGTTACTCCTTTGGGCGTTGATGGCGACCCATCGCGTATGTCAATCGTTTCTCACTACCCCACGATCTATTAACCGACTGTTCCTTAAGCAGTCACATACGTTCATCGGACAGCCACCTTTTTTACTTTACACAGATCGCTGTGTGAATTGTCAAGCATGGCCGTTACTCTCTTGTATGCGGCCAGTAAACGATCCGCAAACTAATGAGTGGGGCGTTCGATACAGGATTTCAAGAAGCGAATGACCAGATCGGCGCTAATACTATCGGCATGTTCACGCCAAAACACAGTCAGCAAATAGTTCCGCTCCTCAACTTTCACGATGTCACTGGGCAACGTAATAAGCTCTTCCGAAACATAATTCGCGAAGCCCTCCGGCGTCGGAGGATCACCGACCCAACGCCACTCGTTACCGACACGAACGATCTCCCAATTTGGTATTGCAAGGGACTGCCAGTCCTTGGGCCTTGGTCTCGGTAAACGCCAAGCCGCTACAGACAGTTTTCTCACTAACGGTCTCCCTGTGCCACTGACATAACGATCGGGATCAGGATCCGGGTCCTCGAGCTTGACGAGGTCAATACGCAGTCCTTCGGTTCTTGCCATCTGACGAATCTGGGCCAACGCACGCTGATGCTTGGATGGAATAATGGACAGGATCGGGGTGATGATCAGCGCCACGACCAATGCGATAATGAAGTATGTCAATTTACCCTCCGACCTTTAGCAGAGTACCCATAATCTCACTGAGGCGCAGAACACACTACACCAACTCGGTCACACAACTCGAAGTGCTGATTAAATGCTCCTGTCGCCGCATTTAGTAGCACCACATTCTCAATGGATTATGGACGTATAAACGAGCTTTTTTGCAATTGGCTTTTTCCCGATCAACCTGTTGAGCTTGCCTTCGCATCGCTGTTAAATCCACTTCATGCGCTACCTTAGGTGGCGAGTTGTAAGCATGACAGACAAATCAGACGCAACAGGAGTTGGGATATGGGTGCCTACCAACACATTCTTATGGGTGTCGATCTAACGAAAGACTCTCAACAGGTCGCGTCTAGAGCGGTCGCATTGGCCACCTCATTCAATGCGCGTCTCAGTTGTGCTCACGTCATCGAACCACTCAGTCTAGCTTACGGTGGTGATATCCCAATGGATCTCACCACCATACAGGAACAGATTCAGAAAACCGCCAAAGTTCATCTTCACGAGTTCGCCACCCAATTGGGGATATCGGAAGAAAACCAACATCTGACCTTCGGCAGACCTGAAACGGAAATCGATGCAATCGCTGCCGAAATCGGTGCAGATCTGATCGTGGTGGGGTCACATGGTCGACATGGTATTGCATTGATCCTCGGGTCAACGGCTAATGGAGTGTTGCATGGCGCTCCCTGCGACGTTCTCGCCGTGAGAGTCGGACTACAGGAATCCAGCTGATCTTTACACCCAAGCCTACCATCTATGTAACAGACACACTGTCACTGACCGCCATCGGTCTCACGCTGGTGCTGTGGTGCAATATGTCCTTCGCTGCATTCTCAGAAGCAGCCGGCGCGCGTTTCGAGGAACGCCAATATTACCGTCAGGCCATCGACGCGATTCGTCAAGGGCGAAAGTCAGAGGCTAAGAGACTCAGGAGCAGGCTGACCAACTATCCCCTATTCCCCTACGTCGAGTACTACCAGCTCGTATATTCGATCAGTCAACAAACGCCTCAGGATATCGACGCTTTCGCAACCCAGTACGCGGATACGCCACTCGTCGATCCCCTGAAGCGGTCATGGCTAGGTTCGCTTGCACGTCGCGGTCACTGGGAAACCTTCGCCCACCACTACGAACCGGACATTGCGACCACCGCATTGATTTGCCGATATGCACAGTCCCTCTACCAGACAGCAAAAATAGATGACGCACATCGTGTTGCACAAGAATTGTGGTTGAAAGGCAGCTCGCAGCCAGACGAATGTGACGAACCGTTCAAAAGGCTTCGCGACAGCAGTAATTTCGAGAACCTTGCGTGGGAGCGCGTTCTGCTCGCTATGGCCGTCCCAAACACCAGCCTCGCATCGTACCTGAATCGATTCCTCTCCGATAAGGACCGACAACTGGCCACCGTTCTGAGGCAGATTCATCGCCGCCCCCACCTGGTCGCTGGGCATCAGAAGCTGAAGGTTGACGATGACCGTACTCGGGCGATCATTGGCCACGGGATACGTCGACTTGCTAGACAGAACGGCAAGGATGCATTAGAGGCACTAGATCACTACGGTCATTATTCTTTCGATAATTCAGAACGCACCGCGATGCAACGACAGATTGCAAGCCAATTGATCAGCCAGCGCGATCCGGATAACACGATCCCTCAGCTCACATTTAATCTGGCAGATGACGCAGATCTACAGGCCCGCATGGTTCGGCTGTCGCTGTTCCGCCTGGACTGGGACGGTGTCCTGGCTGGTATTGACGCGCTGCCCGGCGATGTTCAAGAAACTCCGAGGTGGCAATTCTGGCGCTCCCGAGCGCTCTCCTTGTCAAGCAGTCCAACCGAACAGACTGAGGAGAGTCGTCAGAAAGCACACCAGCTGCTGGTTCAGTTGGCGGTACAACGTGACTTCTATGGTTTCAGGGCTGCTGATCTATTGTCAGCAGACTACAATTTCGCCGACAGACCCGGTGACATCTCACCCGATCAACTACTTTCACTGGAGGCCACTCCGGGGATCCAACGAGCATTCGAACTGTTGGCACTAGGAGAAATGAGTCATGCTCGTCGTGAATGGCGAAACGTAACGGCTCAGTTCAGTAACCCTGAGAAGGAAATTGCCGCTCGAGTCGCAGCAAAATGGGGCTGGCACCATCAGGCGATCAGGTCCGCCGTAGACGCACGATCATGGGATTCACTTGGGATCCGATACCCCGTCGCATTCGAAGACGACTTCCTAAGTAACGCTCGCCGATGGGACATTCCGGTCACTCTCAGTCTTTCAGTCGCCAGACAGGAAAGCATGTTCATGTCCGATGCTCGATCGCCCGCAGGTGCACTGGGTGTGATGCAGGTGATGCCGGCAACAGCAAGACTAACAGCACGCCGTTTTGGAGTGAGTCACAAGAGTCATAATCAACTCCTCGACGCTGACCACAATATCAAACTGGGCTCTGCCTACCTGGGTATGATGCTCCGTCGTTTTGACAATAATCGTGTGATCGCTAGTGCCGCCTACAACGCCGGACCTGGTAGAGCGGACCGGTGGGTCAAGCATAAACTCCCAGTCGACGTGTGGATTGAAACCATTCCGTTTCCTGAAACACGCAACTACGTTCAGCGCGTTCTGATGGGGGCAGCGATCTATTCACGACATATCGGCGAACAACAACCGCTTATTCACGAACGTGAACTAACGTTCTTCACCGACGGACGACCATCCCAGTTGGCCAACCGTGAACCAAAAACTAACGCCACCACCCTGTAGTCAAGTTATCGACAAGAATCATGAGCCCTCCCATTCAGATGACCGATATCGGCGCTAACCTTACCCACGATAGTTTTGATGTGGACCGCGACGAGGTGGTTAAACGAGCACGCAATCTCGGTATTGAGATGATCATTACTGGTGCCGACCTTGAAGGCAGTCAGCGTGCTATTACACTCGCAGAGCGCTATCACTGCCGGTCAACTGCAGGCATTCATCCACATCATGCAGGTACAGCCGATGACAGCGCATTCCACAGGATTTCAGAACTCGCAGGCGACCCGAGAGTATGCGCTGTTGGAGAAACAGGTTTGGACTATTTCAGGGACTTCTCCCCACGTGATGCCCAGCGTGCATCGTTCGAAGCACACCTGGATATCGCTGCATGCAATGGACTACCGATGTTCCTGCACGAACGTGATGCCTCGGATGATTTCATCAAAATCCTTGAACGGCATCGACCACGACTTGGTAATATTGTCGTGCATTGCTTCACAGGTTCGGCCGGTGCCCTCGCCGCTTACATTGATCTGGATTGCCACATTGGGATTACTGGTTGGCTCGCAGACGAACGTAGGGGTCAACATCTGATACCGCTGATCAAGACCATTCCTACGCACCGCTTGATGATTGAGACCGATGCGCCCTATCTAATGCCCAGGAATATGATCCCAAAACCCAAAGATCGTCGAAACGAACCAGCTAATCTACCCTGGGTCTGTAAGGCGGTGGCAGAAGCCATCGACGAAACCCAAGATGAAGTCGCCTCGCGTACCCATCTCAATGCACAACATTTTTTTGGGCTCAGCTGATGCAGCAGGTCATTCTTTTTGGTACCGATGGCTGCCATCTCTGTGAGATGGCACTTGAGCTGTTGAGAGAAGCGCAGAACCTAATCCCTCTGTCCGTTAAAGAGGTCGACATTGCACCTGATGACGCTTTAGTCGAGCGCTACGGCGTTAGAATCCCGGTCGTGATGAGAGATGGACGAGAGTTGAACTGGCCTTTCAATCATGGCGCCCTCATGGAATTTCTGACATCCGCATCAGAACAGGAACATACACCGTGAACGGAGTGACTTCTTCTGCGACCGGAGGCCTTCGCGTGGCAGTGATCTGCGGGGGCTTATCGAACGAAGCAGTCATCTCACGGATATCTGCAGCGGGAGTCTCCGAAGCTCTCAGAGTAAATTACAAGGAAGTTATTGTCCTTGAACTGGACGCAGATCTAACGGAATCACTGCGTCGCTTTGCGCCGGACGTGGTATTTCCCATCCTTCACGGCCCACCCGGCGAAGATGGAACGATCCAGGGATTTCTTGAAATACTCAATTTCCCCTATGTCGGCAGCAGCGTTCATGCGAGCTCGGTTGCGATGGACAAACCTGTTGCCAAACTCGTGTTCGCTGGTGCGGGTTTACCCCTCGCAGGTCAGGTGATCGTCGCCGAAAACGAAAACCTCGATGAAGCGGTCGCCCACGTCGAACGGAAACTGGGGGTCGACGTGGTCATCAAACCTGCAAATCAGGGCAGTGCACTCGGTGTCCAGTTTGCTAACAATCCGCAGGAAATCAGGGATGCGATGCATTCAGCCCAGGCGGACTATGGGACCGTGCTGGTCGAATCGCGTATCGTAGGGAAAGAAATTACTGTCGGCGTACTCGATACCAAAGAAGGTCCGGAAGCTTTCCCAGTCATCGAGATCGTGACGCCCGACGCCACGTGGTATGACTTCGAGCATCGTTACACGCAGGGTTTGAGTGAGCACATCGTTCCTGCTCGGATCCCAGAAAGCACCCGGCTCCAACTCCAGAACATGGCTGTCGACGCGCATGTTGCTCTGGGCTGCCGGGACCTGTCCCGTGCCGATTTCGTGGTCGGCGACGAACAAATCGTATTACTGGAGGTGAATACGCTACCCGGTATGACCCCGACCAGTTTATACCCTGATGGTGCGGCCGCCTGGGGACTCGACTTTCCCGACCTTTTGGTCCATCTCGTGGAGCGTGCTGCGACCCGACGCTGAATCTGCGTCCACACGATGCATCCTGCCAATGAAAAAAGGCGCCATTCAGCGCCTCTTTTTTATCTAAGTTTTTATCTAAGTAGACATTCAAGGTCTGGATAACCCTATGACCTTGGCTACCTATCACCTCCACTATTTGCAGCGGATGCTATAGATCGTAACCACGCTCATTGTGCTGGTTCAGATCGAGACCTTCTGTCTCCTCATCCTGGGAAACACGAAGTCCAAGTGTTACATCAACCAGCTTCAACAGAACCAAGGTTCCAATGGCGGTATAGATACCGCTGACGAGGACGCCCATCACCTGAATGCCGACTTGGTCCCCCATCGTCATCCCTTCGGCATATCCCTGGCCACTGAAAATACCCAGTCCGGCACTCGCGAAAACACCCACCAGAATGGTACCCAATGCGCCACCCACACCGTGGACTGGCATGACATCAAGTGAATCATCGATATGGAGCTTCTGCTTCAGGATGTTGGTTGCATTGAAACAAATGAAACCGGCCGCGATCCCAATCACGAGACCTCCCGCCGGACCGACAAAACCGGACGCGGGCGTAATCGTACCCAGCCCAGCCACCATACCGGTCACTGCGCCCAATGCGCTGGGTTTTCCAAATCGCACCCACTCACAAATCATCCAGGTGAGTGCGCCTGCAGACGCAGACATGTGCGTCACCAGCATTGCCATCCCTGCATCGCCATTTGCGGCTAGAGCTGAACCGGCGTTGAAGCCGAACCAACCTACCCAGAGCATGCCCGCACCGGTGATGGCCATCGTCATATTGTGCGGTGGCATGGGCGTACTGGGGAAACCTTTTCGAGGCCCCATAACCAACGCTGCAACAAGTGCAGCGACACCAGCAGTGATGTGCACAACCGTACCGCCTGCAAAATCAAGCAGCCCTGCCTCTCCCAGGAAACCGCCGCCCCACACCCAGTGCGTGATGGGTGCGTAAACGACAATGACCCAGAGTCCAGAGAACAACAGCATTGAGGAGAAACGCATCCGTTCCGCAAACCCGCCCACGATCAGCGCAGGTGTAATGATCGCGAACGTGAGCTGGAACATGGCGAATACACTCTCGGGGATGTCACCAGACATCGTTTCTTCCTGGATATTTGCCATGAAGACGTTTGAGAAGTCACCAATCCAGGCATTTCCTTCACCAAAGGCGAGCGAATAGCCCACCACCAGCCAGATAATGGATACGAGGCAGGTAATGGCAAAACACTGCATCAAGACACTGAGAACGTTCTTGACCCGCACCAGACCGCCGTAAAACAACGACAGACCAGGAATGGTCATAAACAGTACAAGGGCTGTTGAGGTGAGTATCCATGATGTATTCGCGCCGCTGAGATCATCAGCAAGGGCTAGGGGGCTGCATACCAGCAACCCGAGAAGCCCCAGGGTAGTGGTCATGGTTTTCTTCATGGCTGTTTCCTTTATTTGGGCCGTTCACTCACCACTGCCCCGCCAAGGCGATACAAGCGTGCCAGGCGGTCAGCGGCAGGTACACCAACCCGGTAAATCGAGTGCGCGTACGGTTCTTATTGATCAAATAAGCGTTGCCGGCCCCCTGCACAACAGCGCCCTTCCGCGGAGAGTGTAAACCATTGCGGTGGTCCTTGCACTTCAACTGTGCACAGACTTGGCCTCAGATTGGAGGCGTCCAGTTGAAAGGTCAACCTCGATTCAGGTCCTTGATTGCCCTCACAGAATCGGCAATTAGATCCGGTCCATGATAGATAAACCCAGTGTAGATCTGCACCAGATTGGCACCCTCTGCAACTTTTTCTGCGGCGTGTTGCCCTCTTGTGATACCCCCTGTCCCAATCACTGCAAGTCGCTCTCCCGCTTCAGCAGCCACGACCCGAAGCACCTGAAGGGCTCGTTCCCGAAGCGGTGCGCCGCTGAGCCCACCCTGTTCCTGAACATGCTGTACACGGCGTCCCGAAACACCATCCCGCGACACTGTCGTGTTACTCACAATCACACCGTCCACCTCGAAGTCGATCAGCTGGCGGGCTACACCAGCAGCCTCTTCATCAGACATGTCAGGTGCAATTTTGACGACCAAAGGGACGCGACTGCCCCCCAACTGTTCGTGGACCCCTTTCAGTCCATCCAGGAGCTGATTCAACGCGTCGCTGTGCTGCAGGTCTCTCAGCCCGGGCGTATTGGGTGATGAAATGTTCACCGTGATATAACTTGCATGATCGTAAACCCGCTCCATGCAGTACCGGTAGTCTCCCAGCGCTGCGTTCACCGGCGTATCACGATTCTTCCCGATGTTGATTCCCAATAAACCAGTAAAGGAAGTCTGCTCAAGTCGTCGCAGGAGCACATCAACACCTGCATTATTGAATCCCAATCGGTTGATCAACGCCTCATGTTTTGTCAGACGGAATAGCCGAGGTTTGGGGTTACCGTTTTGGGGCCGAGGTGTCACCGTACCCACCTCCAGGAAACCGAACCCCAACCCACCAAGACCGTCGATACAGATACCGTCCTTATCCAGGCCCGCAGCCAATCCGACAGGATTAGGAAAGCGAAGTCCCATTACTTCGACAGGGTCATCGATAAACTCGGGCGCCAACAAGGACGACAAACCAAAGCGGCCGAGCCGATTCAATGTATGCATCGCTACCGTATGAGCCAGTTCTGGGGGCAGCTGAAACAGGAGCTTGCGTGTCAGGTCGTAATTCAAGTCAATCGTTTCCGCATCGGATGGCCTGGGAGACTGAAATGATCGGCTCGTATTATAGTCAAGAATTAGTCAGAATTAAGATTCTACTGCAACCACACTCCACCGCAGGTTGTAGTCAATCACCGAAATGATTAGCCTTCCCCGGCGGGACCCGCGGGATACGACCACTACTGTGGGACCGTAAAAGGTAGCCATAAGGCAACATTGTCGTGCGAATGGCGCACGCATTTGCCATATCGACACAAAGACTTTGGATGGAACATGCCAGAAAGCACATGGTCTATAAGACATGAGCACACAATACCAACAAGCATCTGCTTCAGAGCAGCGCCTGCCCATGAGTGAACGTCAGCAATTGCAGGATCTTCAGGCCTGGCTCGAGACCCAGATCATCGGTCAACCTGGCCTGGTCAACCGACTGCTAGTGGCCATACTTGCTGATGGACATCTCTTAGTCGAAGGCGCCCCGGGCCTCGCAAAAACCAGAGCAATCAAGACGCTTGCGAGCGCGATCGAGGGCAAATTTCATCGTATTCAGTTCACACCTGACCTACTGCCAACAGACATCACCGGCACGGAAATCTATCGGGCAGAGACCGGCACTTTCGAATTTCAACAGGGTCCAATCTTCCACAACCTGATCCTTGCTGACGAAATCAATCGTGCACCCGCGAAAGTTCAGTCCGCACTGCTTGAATCTATGGCTGAGCGGCAAGTCAGCTTCGGCCGACGAACATTCCCTCTTCCCGAGCTCTTCCTGGTCATGGCAACGCAGAACCCCATCGAACAGGAAGGGACCTACCCGCTGCCGGAAGCACAACTGGATCGGTTTCTCATGCAGGTCAACATCGACTATCCAGATGCATCAGCTGAACGCAGCATCCTGCAGCAGGTGAGACAGGAAGCCCAAGGTAACGAAGGCACCGCCCCCCACGCGCTGACTCAGCAGACCCTTTTCGCAGCGCGAAAGTCTCTGCTTTTAATGCATATGTCCCCCGTTGTTGAGGAGTACATCGTCAATCTGACATTGGCATCACGACAACCCGCACAGTACGACAACGACCTTTCAAAGTGGATCGAATACGGCGTCTCACCACGCGGCACCATCGGCCTCGACATCTGTGCCAGGGCCAGCGCATTCCTCGCAGATCGCGACTTTGTGACACCTGACGACGTGCAGTCCGTCGTTCATGATGTATTCCGCCATCGTCTGATCACGTCGTTCGAGGCTGAGGCGACCGGGATCAGTGCAGACACCATTATTGATCGTCTGCTCGAACAGGTCGCAACTGCCTGATCCGGTTTTTTGATCATGAAGACATCAGCGGCACCGCGATTCCCCATCAAAGGAGGGGCATATGTCTCATTGGAAGAGCTCATACGTCTGCGACATCTCGGCGCTGATTTTGAAACGCTACAGCGGCAACAGAACCACAACCCACTGGCCGGTATGATCGCGTCCCGCGTTCGCGGTCGTGGTATGGATTTCTCAGAAGTTCGTCAATATGAGCCCGGCGATGATGTTAGGACGATTGATTGGCGTGTGACCGCCCGGACAGGCAAGGCACATACGAAGGTGTTTCAGGAAGAAAAGGAGCGACCGGTCATGATTCTGACCGATCAGTCACACGGCATGTTTTTCGGCTCAGTGTTCGCATTCAAGTCTGTAATCGCGGCTCAAGCCGCCGCACTGATTGCATGGAGTGCCCTCTCCCAGGGAGACCGGGTTGGAGGCATTGTGTTTGATGATGTCCATCACCATCAGTTCAGACCTCGGCGCAATAAGCGCACCGTCTTGCAAATGTTAAATGCGATTGCTGAGTACAATCAAAAGCTGAAGCGAGCCACACCGAGCGAAAGCTATTTCATGCAAGCGATCAGAAATGCTCGAGAGGCAGCCAAACACGGTACAACCATTTTCATTATCAGTGACTTTCGGTCACTGCCCCTCTCCGGCCTTTATCATCTAGAACATCTCTGTGCTCACCATGATGTCATGGCCATCCACGTTTCGGATCCACTAGAAACAGAATTGCCTCCTCCTGAGCGCTACACGATCACGAACGGACTGACTCGTCTTCAGATCAGTACCGATAACAGAAACCGCCAGACCTTCAGCAATGCCTACAAAGACCATTTCGCAAGGGTTAAGGCGACTTTCGTGCGTCTGGGTGCAGAGTTTTTATGTTTGTCCTCCAGCGAGCCGATTCTGGACAGCTTCGACAGGCAAACGCGCGCATGAACCCATCGCCGACAATGATGGCAACCGATCTGATGTCAGAATTGCGCGACATCCACCTGCCCGGCGCTATCGAGAGTTGGGTGATAACACCGGGATGGTGGTGCTTGCTGGTCGCCACCATCGGCCTCCTTATGTTTATCGCAATGCGCTATTACTATCACCAGCAACGGACTGCATACCGGTATACCGCCATCGATCAGCTGTCAGAGCTGACACGGTCACTCCGTGATCACCAGGACACACCTTTTTTCCTGCAGCAATTGACGACGCTCCTTAAGCAGGTCTGTCTAACAAGCTATCCACGAGCCCGGGTGGCCAGTCTCACCGGTGTCGCCTGGGTCGCTTTTCTTGACCAGACTGGCGATACATCAGAGTTCTCGATGGGGGTGGGACAAGGGCTGGTCGATGGTGGTTATGCACCCGACAGCGACATCGACACAGATGCGCTGACCAGTCTGTGTCTGCAGTGGATCAGGAATCACCGTGACGAAAAAGGCCGAGGATCATCGTTTTTATCGCGCAGAAAGACAGGTGCTACCCGATGATCGAATTCGGCTGGCCATGGTGTTTCGCGATGTTGCCGTTGCCCCTGCTCGCCTATTTTCTGCTCCCCAGGGCACGTCATACAGAAGCCGCGCTGCATGTCCCTTTTTTTGACGAACTTACGAGTTTCGTTGCGATCCGTGGTTACGATCAGCGGGCAACCATCACACGATTGTTACTGATCGCCATGTGGCTATTTCTTGTCCTTGCCAGTGCTCGCCCGATGTGGATTGGTGACCCGATCCAGCTGCCTGCAAGCGGCCGCGATCTTATGTTGGCTGTCGACATCTCAGGGTCTATGGGTCAGAACGATATGACACTGGCTGGTGTTAGCGTCACGAGACTGGATGCCGTTAAAAAAATCGCGGGTGAGTTCATCAAGCAACGTGCTGGCGACCGGGTGGGTCTCATTTTGTTCGGATCTAACCCGTATGAACAAACCCCACTCACGTTCGATCGTCAAACGGTCGGTACTCTGCTCAATGAAACACCACTCGGTATCGCGGGAGGTAAAACCGCAATTGGCGATGCGATTGGTCTTGCGGTCAAACGCCTAAGGGCGCGTCCGTCGGAACAACGTGTCCTGATCCTCTTGACCGATGGCCGGAACAACTTTGGCGAGTTGACGCCCGAGCAGGCAGCCGATATTGCCGCCACAGAGTCAGTGAGGATTTACACCATCGGCTTCGGTGCTGAGCGCATGGTGGTACCCGGACTGATCTTCGATCGAACAATCAACCCATCGGCAGAACTGGATACGAATACACTGGAGCAAATCGCAGAGCTCACCGATGGACTCTATCGGCGTGCGCGGAGCACCGAAGAACTCGCTGCAATTTACGACGAACTGGATCGTATCGAGCCCATCGAGCTGTCGTTCGAGACGTTTCGACCACAAAAGTCATTGTTTATCTGGCCGTTGTCCCTCGCCTTTCTCATCAGTCTGATTTTGGCTGCCCTGCAGCCTCGTGTCGTCGGAATGAAACTGCCCTCGTTTGTCCCCCTAAAGAAACATCCAGCGGGCTCTGTGACCTCCACATGATCGACGCACTGAACAATTTTCATTTTCTGCGTCCACTGTGGTTTCTGGCGCTTTTCCCCTGCGCACTACTCATCGGCATGTTACTGCTCCTGCACTATCGCAAGAGCACATGGGATCAGTACATTGCTCCTGAATTAATGCCACATCTTCTAGTGTCCCACGAAGAGCGTCAGCGTCATTTCCCGATCGCCTTACTGGCACTCGCATGGTTGCTCGCGGTACTTGCGCTGGCAGGCCCCGTATGGGAACGGTTGCCGCAACCCATCGCGGAGCGAGAAAATGCACTGGTCATCATCGCGGACATGTCGCGTTCACTGTATGCCACCGATGTTCGCCCAAACCGTCTTGTGCGCATGCGGCGAAAGCTGGCTGATCTCCTCGAACAACGAAACGAAGGGACGACAGCGATGATCGTCTATGCCGGTGATGCCAATATTGTCACGCCCCTGACCGACGACGCAGGCAACATCGCGTTACTACTCCCTTCACTGTCACCAAATACTCTTCGAACCGCAGAAGGGGTTGCCTGGTCGCCGGGAAGTCGCTTGACGCCTGCCCTGAAAATGGCGGTCCAGCTCTTTCGGGACGCGGGCGTCACAAGCGGACGCATACTGCTGGTCACTGACGAGATTCGCGACTTTAACGAAGCCTCCAACGTCGCCCGAGAACATCGGGTTGCATTTCCAATCTCGGTATTGGCGGTTGGTACGGCGACCGGGGCTCCGATCGAACTCCCACCCATCTCCGACGAACCGACGCCTTATCTCAAGGATAACGAAGGACGGCTTGTCATCCCGCAAGTCGACTTCTCACAGCTTCGATCCTTTGCACAAGGTGCCGATGGCCGATTTTCCCAGATGACTTTGAACGATGCGGACATCCAATATCTCCTTTCCAATGACCCTCTATCCCAGATGAATGAATTCCAACTCATGGACGAACGTGATTTTGACGCCTGGATCGAAGAAGGCCCATGGCTCTTGCTACTTCTGGTGCCACTGGTCGCACTGTCTTTCCGACGGGGTTGGATCATGAGCGCTGCACTGGCCATTGTTCTGGTCAAACCACCTATAGCCCATGCCGGGTGGTGGGATGATCTCTGGGAGGGAAGAGATCAACAAGCGATGGATGCTCTTGATCGTGGGGATGCTGCGACTGCTGCTGAACTCTTCGAAGACCCGGAGTGGAAAGCCGCAGCACAATACCGCAACGAAGATTTCAAGCAGGCGGAACAGACCTACCGAAGAGGTCGCTCACCCACTCACCATTACAACCTCGGCAATACGCTTGCGCACCAACAGCGATTGGAAGAAGCGATCGAAGCCTACGATCAGGTACTTGAAAAAGCGCCGAATCACGCAGATGCCGCCCACAACAAAGCGATTGTCGAGCAACTGCTACAGCAGCAACAGCAACAGCAACAGGAACAGGAACAGGAACAGGAACAGGAACAGGAACAGGAGCAGGAGCAGGAGGAACAATCACAAGACGAAGAGTCGAAATCACCCGCCGACGACAACCAGGAGTCACAGTCTCAAAGTGATGAACAACAGCAACAGGAACCACAGGAAGAACGTGAACAGCAGATCACTCAGCAGGAACAGGAGGAAGCCGTAGAGCAATGGCTCAATCGCGTGCCTGACTCACCTGGCGAATTGTTGCAGAGAAAGTTTCAGATTCAACATGCCGAGCGCAGAAAAAAAGGACTCACGACCGCGTCACAACAGGAACAAGACTGGTAAACCGATCGTGCAAACCCATTCGTTCATGTCCCGTCAATGCCTAACGATCTTCGTATTGTTGTTAGCTGCGCCTCTAGCATTCTCGTCACTGACCGCCACGGTAGACCGGAAGTCATTGACAACCATCGAAGTGCTTACGCTAGTGGTTCGACTCGATAACGTCGACAGTGATGAAGCTCCGGATTTCACTCCGTTGTTATCCGAGTTCGAGATTGTGCAGCAGTCAGGTCCCAACGTTCGAGAGAACCTGACGATTCTGAATGGGCGCCGTGTTCAAGAGAGACGCGCGGAATGGCGTGTCCTGTTGCGCCCTAAACGTAAAGGACAATTACTGGTTCCAGCTTTGTCCGCTGCAGGCTACCAAAGCCAAGCGTTTACCGTCAGCGTTGACGAGCCTTCTCAAGCACTGAAGCGCCAATTGAGCCAGTACGTCTTCTTTAAAACTGAGGTAGATCGTGAGAGCACCTATGTTCAGGGACAGTTCATTTACTCGGTGCGTCTTTTCTACACCGGATACATCTCTGGGGACCCACCGGGTACACCGGCGTTAACCGATGCCATCGTCGAAGTCCTTGAACCCAACCGACGCTATGAGGAGGTCGTCGATGGGCGAAACTACTATGTCCTTGAGATGACCTATGGCATCTATCCGTTGAAGAGCGGCACGCTGACACTACCGCCCGAGACCTTTTTCGGCACTCGCAATGTTCGAGGGATCAGACAACGCACAGAACGGGTCTCCGCTATTTCCGAGGGACATACACTTTCGGTGTTGGCGAAACCCGCCGAATTCCCCAATGCCAACTGGCTACCGGCATCCGCGCTTGAGTTAACAGAGACATGGTCACCGGAGCAGGACACGTTCGAAGTCGGAGAACCCATCAACCGCATCATCACGCTGAGCGCGAACGGTGTTTCTTCCAGCGTATTGCCAAGGCTGAGCTTCGATGCTGGTGACCGTGCAAAGACGTACGCCGATCCGCCTATCGCAACGGATCAGCTCAGCGCAAACGGCACTACAGGCCAGCTCAGAACCAGCATCGGAATCGTTCCAACTGAACCCGGTAAACTGACGATCCCAACCATCCAAGTCCCCTGGTGGAATACGAACAGCGAAACCCTACAATGGGCTGAGTTACCAGGCCGCGTGATCACCATCAAACCACTGCCAGCGCCCGCCAATATTACGCCAACCCAGACACCCTCAACGACTCAGACCGCGCCAGAGGTCGTTACAGAAATACGGCACCACCCGATCAGTTGGTATCTCGCGGGTCTTTTCCTCCTGCTCTGGCTTGCCACGCTGGCGCTGTTAGTATTCAGACGCCGCCCAGGCAGCCCAGAAGAAATGCGCGACACACGGCCACCTCCGACTGGAAGAGATGAAGCGAACCCAGCTACACATTTCTTGACGTTACAGATCGCGTGCAGAAGAAATGATGCCGCAGGTGCCATAGACGCATTGTCACAGTGGCTGAGAGCTACAATCGGGCCTGCTGCCACCATCTCGCACTGGCTTCAGCAGCAAACGGATAGTGAAATCGCTCAACACGTCACGCATTTACAAGCATCGCTGTATAGCCAGGAAGGCGCTACATGGCAGGAGGGAGCTGCGTTGATCGCCTTGATCGAACGCGCAGAGCTCGAACGTGAGTCTAACGATAATGCCGCGAACGACAAAACCGCTCTTGCAGCATTGAATCCGGGCTGAATCACGATCCCCTTTGACCTAGACGCTCTTACTCGCAATTTCAAAGACATCGGGCGACAGTTCTGATGTTTCAAGAATTCGCGTCAATTCCGAGCGCATCAGTTCCTGTCGCCGCGCATCCAGCTTCTGCCAACGCGTCAATGGCCCCAGGATTCGCGCTGCCACCTGTGGATTCAGTCCGTTCAGCGCGATGACGCGATCTGACAGGAAGCGGTAACCCTCGCCTGTGAGCGAATGGAAATGCCGACTGTTCTGCGTGAATGGAGATACCAGGGCGCGCAGACGATTCGGGACCGCGAGCGTAAACGCAGTGTGTTCGAGCAGACCTGCAACCACCTGAGGCGTATCAGGACGAAGACCCGCCGCTTGGATCTGAAACCAGAGATCAATAACCAGTGCTTCATCTGCCCAGCGATTGTAGAACGCCAGCAGTGCATCGTTGCGTGGTTGCACCGCCGATCCTCCGACCGCATTGACCAAATAACGCAGAGCGGCGCTGGAATCGGTCATGTTGTCTGCGGATTCAAACTGGGTCACTGCCAGAGGAATGGACTCTGAGTCCTCCGGCAACATCAGATACATCAATGCAGTATTGGCCAGTGCTCGTCGACCAATCTGGTCGGCAACTGGGCCATAGGGCTCACTCGATTGATTCAGTTTGTAGACCGTTAATAGCTGCCCTCGAAACTGTTCAGCTATCGCTTCCAGCACCTGATCACGTGCGTGCCAGATGCCATCGACATCCACCGGATCGGATAGCTCACCAAGATAGGCCTCTGTCGGCATGATCAGCATATTCGCCAGCATAGCCTTATCGAGATCGGCATCCTGGTCTCGGGTGATGGCTTCTTCCAGTATCGATCCGACCGCTGACATCAGACGTTCGTCGACTGCGCTATCGACACTCGACATCTTTTCAAAGATGACGTCCACAGCGAGTCGTTGCCCGGCTTCCCAACGATTGAATCCATCGTTGTCGTGCTGCATCAGGAACATCAGCTCATCACGACTATATGCATGCGACAGTTTGACAGGCGCTGAAAATCCACGCAGCAAAGAGGGTGTCGGTGGCTCAGACACATTTCGAAACGTGAATGTCTGAGCGGACTCACGGACATTCAATACGACCGTATGTTCACCGTCTGCCGACTGATGACTGACTGCGACGTCATCCTCAGGCAACACCACTTTCATGTCACGACCATCAGAGGCCAGCAAACCGACCGCCAGCGGGATCAGAAATGGTGACTTATCGGTCTGCCCCGGAGTATCGGCACAGGACTGTGAGACCATCAGTTCATAGGTCTGGCTATCTGCGTCGTATTGTCCTCTCGTCGACACTTCTGGTGTACCGGACTGCTTGTACCACTGTTTGAACTGATCGAAAGAAACGCCTGTGGCGTCTGTCATCGCTGCAACAAAATCCTCTATGCGAACAGCCTGTCCATCGTGTCTGTCAAAATAGAGATCGGATCCTGCCCGAAATCGTTCTGGTCCAAGCAACGTGTGGATCATACGAACCACTTCGGCTCCCTTTTCGTACACGGTCGCGGTATAGAAATTGTTGATCTCGATATAGGAGTCGGGTTGTACCGGGTGTGCCATTGGTCCCGCGTCCTCCGGGAATTGAGCAGATCGGAGCACCGCTACATCGTTGACACGACAGACTGTCGCAGACCCCATGTCTGCCGAGAAAGACTGATCACGGAAGACGGTGAAACCTTCCTTCAGGCTCAGTTGAAACCAGTCCCTGCACGTGACCCTGTTACCCGACCAATTGTGGAAGTACTCGTGTGCAACGACAGTCTCAACACGCTGGTACGCGGCATCGGTCGTGGTATCCGGTCGTGCTAGCACACAAGAGGTATTGAAGATATTCAGCCCCTTGTTCTCCATGGCACCCATATTGAAGCTATCGACCGCGACGATCATGAAGATATCCAGATCGTACTCTCGACCGTACTCCTCCTCGTCCCAGCGCATCGCATGCTTGAGCGAGGTCATCGCAAAATCGAGTTTGTCGACATTGTGGGGTTCTGTGTAAATGCGGAGCTGAACATTACGACCACTCATTGTCGTGAACCGATCTTCAATGTGCTGTAGATCACCCGCTACCAGCGCGAAAAGGTAGGCAGGTTTCCGGAACGGGTCTTTCCAAGTCACCCAGTGACGTTCAGCATCGTCCTCGCTTACCCCACGCGCCACATCATTCCCGTTGGAAAGCAATACCGGGTATTGGGATTTGTTGGCTTCAACGGTCGTGGTAAACATGGACATCGCATCAGGCCTGTCGAGATACCATGTGATCCGGCGGAATCCTTCCGCCTCACATTGTGTTGAGAACATATCGCCAGAGCGATACAGGCCTTCCAGCGCCGTGTTTTCAGCAGGCTTGATCCTGACGTTCGTCGCCAGTTCGAATCTGTCAGGCAGATTCGGGATGCTCAGCAGTTCATCCGATATCTGATACTCGTTGGACGACAGGATCTGTCCGTTGACGGCGAGCGAGCGAGTATCGAGATCAGCATCACCATTTAAGATCAACGGCGACGCATCGTCTCCTTCGGACCGTTGCATCAAAAGCGTACTTGTGACGTCACAATAGTCTTCATGTATATCAAAATGGAGCGTCGTTTCTTCAATCGTAAAAGCGGGCGCTTCATAGTCCCTGAGATGGATGGTGCTGGGTTGCCCTTCCTTCATGGCATCAGTCTCTGCTTGCAGTTGAGCAGGTATTGTACGACATGCTTGGGATCGTTCGCTTTACAGTTGCGCCAAAAGATACTGACGCTGTGGGTGATGTGGCCCCAAAGGGTAGCGGACTGTTCACCGTCAGCCTGCTAAACTCACCAAATGCCAGTCCACCAGGGTTTTCTTTCCAAAATGCGCGCACTTGCAGGCGAGCCCGCGCGCTATAGCCTGGTGCTGGATGATCTCGAACTGCCGCTCAACAATCTGCTGGGCCACTCGGTACAGCTGAAATTCACAGGTAGCATTCGCTGCTCACATTGCGGTGAAAACACCGCAAAGAGTTACGGTCAGGGACATTGCTATGCCTGTTTCACCGAACTGGCGAGATGTGATCTGTGTGTCATGAGTCCTGATCGCTGCCATTTTCACCGGGGGACGTGCCGAGAGCCTGACTGGGGTCAAGCCTTCTGTATGCAACCACACTTCGTCTACTTAGCCAATTCATCAGGCATCAAGGTAGGCATCACACGTTCCGACCGCCTGCCGATTCGCTGGATTGATCAAGGCGCCGTCCAGGCGGTACCAATTTTTGCGACCCCAAGTCGGCGTATCGCAGGATTGATCGAGTCGATCTACAAATCAGAGATCAGCGACCGCACGCAATGGCAACGGATGCTCATGGCAGATGATCTCCATATCGACCTGGCAAACGCACGCACGGGTATCGGCGACGAAGTTTATGATGCCATTATGGCGCTCAGTACCAAGGAAAACCTTAAGTTCCGCGACATGAGTCGGCCTGACGATATTGAAGCCCCAGCTCCTTCGGCCGTGACCCGGTTCACAGACGCCGAGATCACTACGTTGTCCTATCCGGTCCTGGGATATCCTTCCCGTGTGGTGGCACTCGATCCTGCCAGATCACCGGACATTCAGGGGCAACTGCTGGGTATCAAGGGGCAGTATCTGATTCTTGATACTGGCGTGATCAATATTCGCCGATATACGTCCTACCACCTGCGCTTTGAGTCTTCAGATACACCTGTGGAATCGCGCAGTCCTGTGGGACAAAGCAGCCTTTTCTAAGCGAACCGAAGAGTCACAGACCACCCCCAACCGATCATTGGGAACGCGAGGAATCACGCAACGACGACACAGCACCCAGGAACAGCCCTGACAGCAACCCACCCAAATGCGCACCATTGGCAACTGCCCCGACCATGGCAAAGTCCAGCACCCCTGAGAACCCGATGATCAATAACACGAGCATTGCGACGTAAATGCCATCCGGCAGTCCGAGTGACGCGCGCGGGCGCATCCGGCTCCATACAAAACCAAAACCAAGCAATCCAAACACTACACCGGACATACCCCCATAGAGACTGGGCCCCGTATAGAGATACTGTAGAACGTTTGCACACAGCGATGAGCCCAGCACGACCATGAGAAGTCGCGGGATGCCGCAGATCACCTCTATGCGTCGACCGACTTCCCAGATCCATAACAGGTTGAAAACAATGTGGAGCGTGCCGAAATGGATGAACATGGGGGTCAGGAGTCGCCAGAACTGTCCCGTCTGTAAGACAGACTCAAAGGTCCCGAAGACCAGGTATCCACTGGGTGCGGTAAATGGGACAAATGTGAGAGTAGACAACCACGCAATCGAACCTCCAGGGCTCGACAGACCAAACGTGGCCGGGAACAGTGCCAATGTAATAACGACAAGTGTCAGCGTCGCTGGATATCTCCTTAGCGTGCGTACAAAATTACCAATCGAGGCTGGATAGAACGAAATCTGATTTCGCGGCGGCAACATTCCTTCGTGGCTCAGCCTATGGAATATTTCACGGGCGCGTTCAATGTCTGATTCTTGCTCAACCAGCAGTACCTGGAGGTTATCCTGGTAGTTGATCCGGTATCCGATCTGCATCTGCGATAACACACGCATGAGCATCGCCGGATCGATCTCAACCGGAAACGTCAGTGCTGTATGCATAACCAGAACCCTGTTCCAGCGCCATTTGAGGCCGCGATCGACAAATTCATGCAGCAGTCAGATAATAGTGCCTTGGGACCATCATCATACAGGTGTTGATTCATGGATAACGCCGATCTAGAAGTCTTGAGACAATTGCAGCAGTGGGTGAGTTCAGGCCAGCAGGCATGGCTATGCACGGTTGTCAAAACATGGGGATCATCGCCACGGCCCATCGGGTCGCTTTTGTCCTGCAACGCCGAGGGGCAGATGATGGGATCCCTGTCCGGCGGATGCATCGAGGACGATCTGCTTGAGAAACTTCGCGCTGGCGAGCTCGCAACGGACAAGCCCCACCTGCACATCTATGGTGCCAGCGATGAGGATGTCGAGCGCTTTCAGCTGCCCTGCGGCGGACAACTCCACATTGTCATCGAGCCCATTGCTCGCAGCGCACTGGACGACATCAACCAAATGGTAGCGCGCCTAAACGAACGACAATGTATCACCCGGACGGTCGACATCGTCTCAGGAGAGATGAATTTGTCTGAAGTAGACCGATTCGCACATCTCCAATTCAACGGCAAGTTCGACAACGAGGCCGTCGGCGACGACACTCAGTTGGTCCAGACCTATGGTCCACGACACCAGCTGTTTCTGATCGGGGCCGGCCAGGTTTCGATGTACCTCGCCGACTTCGCCCGTGCACTCGACTATCACGTGGTGGTCTGTGATCCGCGCGCCGAGATGATCGATCAATGGCCAGTTGAAGGTGCACAGTTGGTCAACGATATGCCTGATGATGCGGTCAGACTGCATGCCGACGCTTTTTCAGCGGTCATTGCCCTCACGCACGACCCAAGAATCGACGATATGGGACTGATGGAAGCACTCAAGACAGATGCGTTTTTTGTCGGTGCGATGGGATCGACACGTACCTCGGCAAAAAGACGGGAACGGCTGAAACTGCTTGATTTGAGCGACGAGGAAATCGCGCGACTTCACGGACCAGTCGGACTGCCGATTGGATCTAAAACACCGGCTGAAATTGCGATTGCGATTCTTGGTCAGTTGACCGCATTGCGTGCTGAATCAAAAACGGATCTGCTCAACGCCGACTTCCGGCCGTCTAACGTTACGACGGAAAGCAGAGCTGAGGTCGCCGCTGGCTAGCCCAGAAGCCCTCCCGATGGTCAGGCTCAGGTGTCTCATTGAATCCTATCGAAGGTCCGAGGGTTGATCGATATCAGCTAGGATACCCGCATCACTCACGCGAAGCCGTCTCAGTTGTGATTGGTTCTGTGCAACCACGGACCTTGCGCCTTCATCACCCGTCAATGCAGTAAGGGCTTCAAAATAGCGTTGATCGAACAACACCGGGTGGCCAGGGTGTGAGTCATATTCAGGCTGAAGGATCACTGAATCCAAAGGAGCATCATCATGGGCATTGATCATGGCTTTGAGCGTCGCTGATTGCACAAAGGGCATGTCTGCCAGCATGACGAATGCGGCGCGCCAGCACTGATTGAGGGCTTCGGTCGCACCTGCTGCTAAAGAGTGCCCCACGCCAAGATCCGAGTCCGTGCAGATTACCAAAGAGACATCGTCACGAGCCTTCAACAACGCTGAAAGTTCGTCGTCGTCGGCTCGCAATACAACCAGAGTCTCCTCAACTGCTGGAACCAGATTGTCCAGCGTCGCTTCAAGGACAAACCTGCCGTCTGACAATCTGGCTGTACGCTTGTCGTCATCACCAAACCGACGGCTGCGTCCAGCCGCCAGCACGATCATGCCCAGTGGACCGTCATCCATGAATTAACTGGTATCTGATACGACGCACAGTTTCATTCACCAACGCGGCTAGCCCAGTCCAGTTTGCTCCGGCATACCTGGTAAAAGCTATGTCCCGGGGGATGGATGAGTTTCAAACGGGTCGATTGCTGGGTCACGGTCAGCGACTCACCTGGCTCAATCTCAAACTCCAGATGCGAATCAAAACTCACTCGGGCATTGGTGCCAATATGAGATCCCACACAGATACGGATCTCAGAATCCCCTTTCACCATCAATGGTCGACTGTTGAGGCTATGTGGGAACATCGGTACCAACACCAGTGCATCGAGACTTGGCACCATGATCGGACCGCCGGCTGACAGCGCATAGGCTGTTGAACCTGTGGGCGACGAGATGATTAGACCATCGGAGTACTGGGTGTATACAAATTCATCATCCACGTAGAGATCAAATTCGATCATCTTCGGCATCTTTGCCGAATGCACGAGGACCTCATTCAGCGCTGACGCCACCTCCTGACGGCCATCCACTGAGACCTCACCCTCGAGCAGAAAATGCTCCTCGATACTGTAGTTCCCTGCAAGCACCTCTTTCAGGGCACTTTCAATGTCGTCAGGTGAAATATCTGCCAGGAATCCGAGACGCCCCCGGTTGACTCCCACCACGGGAACATCCAGTGGTGCAAACATTCTGGCCGTACCCAGAATATTACCGTCACCACCAACAGCAATGATCAGATCACAACGTTGCCCCAATGCATCCGCCTCAAGGACCTGAAGGTCGCCTGCAGGCAGAACGTGAGCCGTCTCTGCCTCAACCAGCACGTCGACCGATTGATCCTGCAGGCAACGAATCACCCGATCAAAGGACTCCTGGATTAGTTCGCTATTGTTATGAGCTACCAGCCCGATTGTAGAAAACGCGCCCACGCTACTCGCCCCGCGTCCAAAGGGGTGCCATTTAATGCCAAGGGTCCCGCATTTTCAACGCATCGGAATGACCCATTCTGATGGTCTTGGCCTTGAAAACTTGTCATTAAGGTTCAAAATTAATCTTTGACCCCAGTCTCCTGGAGGGTGGCTATGAGTTCTACCATCAACGCGCGTTACGCTGAAGAACTCGCACGTGAAAGCAATATCGCGGAAATCGCTGCTGCTGGCTCGCTATGGGGCGCTATTCGTCATGAAGGAAAGTTACGAGCGGAATTCGAGCCGATCATGGCGACCTTTCTCCAGGCTACGATCCTGAACCACGATACGCTGGAAGGCGCTCTCAGCTTCCTGCTCGCCAGCAAGATGGACAACAGTGTGGTGTCTTCCATGGCGATTCGCGAAATCATGCAGGAGGCCCTGAGCGAGGATCCTTCGATCATCCGCGCCGCCGAGATCGATATCAAAGCCATCCGAGATCGGGATCCAGCCTGCAACAGCTACTCGACGCCAATGCTATTCTATAAGGGCTTTCATGCACTACAGATCCACCGTGTCTCACATTGGCTCTGGCAGAACGAACGCCACACGCTCGCACTGTTTTTCCAAAATCAGGTCTCGAGTATTTTCGGCGTAGATATGCACCCGGGCGCCTATGTGGGTTGTGGCGTGATGTTCGACCATGCCACAGGACTTGTGATTGGCGAGACCGCTGTTGTAGAAGACGACGTCTCGGTTCTCCATGGTGTGACACTGGGAGGGACCGGTAAGGCATCGGGAGACCGACATCCCAAGGTACGTACGGGGGTTCTGATTGGTGCGAATGCGTCGATCATTGGCAATATCGAAGTAGGAACCGGTGCAAAGGTCGGCGCAGGAAGCGTAGTGATGAGCGACGTACCCCCACATGTTACCGTCGTCGGCGTACCCGCGAAAATTGTCGGTACGCCAGACTGCGATTCACCAGCAACCAGCATGTTGCAGGACATCGAGTTTTGAGCTTGAAAAGAGGCGTCGCTGTCGACCCCCGTGATCGAGGATAGATCAGTTTTCGCCAGAGACCAGTCCTAAAATTCTATAGCTTACATACCGAGTGAAACAGCCCGTTCAAAGTTCACAGCACGATCATTAATCAGAACCAGGCACTAAGCCGCCAATGCTGATGCGTCGATGACCACCTCAAAAACCAGGGCTCTGACTTGGTCGCACCGAGTTCATAAGACACAAACGCCCGCTCGGCGTCTGTGAGTATTGGCCACTGTTCGATGATGTAAGAGAAATGGAGTGAGTCGGTATCGCTCGCAATCCAAACTGGGAAAGTCTGTAAAAGCCATCGTATGGACGCTTCGCTGCCCCGAATGGAACGGAACATGGATTGCCAGGATCGGCTGGCTTCAACCAGCGTCGCAAGCGACAAGGGTCGTAGTCGACCATTCGATGCAAAAGCACTTCTGGGGATTGTCAGCCGATATCAGCGGCTTGTTTATCAGGCGATTGCCAGAAGACCCTGATCGCATAGTCCGGATCATCCGGGCAGACCGTGCGGCTCCAATCGCCCAGTGTTACATCAACGACCACTCTACCCAAATCAAGGATGATCACAAAATATGAGTTCTTCATCATCTTTCATAATGCCCCTTGTTCACTCATTGTGGCGCGGTTCCGTAAATAGTTCATCGACATGATTTTAAGTTAGAATCGAACGTGAAACAGGATGCTCGGAATCTGGTCAGATAATGCGGAGCGCATTTGGCACTCGCGAGAAAGCCGTCAAACAGCCTAGGTCGCAAACTTCACCAATACGTGGAGCCCGACATAGTAGTGCCTCGAAATAGGCAGTTGCGCTGAGGCACGCTATCACGCGCGTAGTTGTGGTCTAAGCAACTTCGGCACCAGAGGCGGCAGTGTTTCATGACAGAGTGTTTGTCCACGACTAGCTACAATCAGGCAGACAACATGCCAAATCCTAAACTGCCAGAAGGCTTTTTTGCGCGACAAGACGAGTCTCCGGATGAATACTTCTACACTCAGCCACGGATGGTCACGCACATTGATGACGCGACTATCGCTGCGCTGACGATGTTCTACGATGAGATGATTCCTGCAAACGGCCGGGTCCTCGACCTGATGTCGTCCTGGATTTCGCACCTACCGAAAAAACCTTATGATAATGTCAGTGGATTGGGCATGAACGCGGAAGAGCTCGCCGCGAACCCGGTCCTGAACGACTGGTGCGTCCACAATCTGAATGAGTCGCCCCAGCTTCCCTATGACAGCGACCGCTTTGATGCCATCGTGATCGCTGTGAGTGTGCAATATCTGACCAACCCGTTTACGGTCTTTGCGGACATCGCTCGCTGCCTGGTTCCTGGCGGACTCTGTATAGTAGCGATGTCCCATCGCTGTTTCCCGACCAAGGCCGTCCAGGCTTTCCACCAGTTGTCCCTTCAGGATCGAGTTGGGCTCGTCGCCAGCTACATGTCGACTTCAGAGGCCTACGACACCATCGAGTTCGCAGATCGCTCGCCCACGGACGCAGATCCGCTATGGCTGGTATACGGACGGACCCCTCCACGCTAGGTCATCATCATGCCTTGGCAACCCAAGGACCAAGATCTGTAAACCCAACCGCGGAAGAGAAATCCTCCGGAACTGCCAGTATGATGCGCCATCCGGAACAGGCTGCACGCTGCCAAGACATCGAGGTTCAATATGACCGAACACCTATTGGTCGCCAATCGCGGCGAAA
>Ga0208624_1000067_pt1 | contig 55637 bp, 52 predicted proteins | sample Knorr_S23_td_DCM_FD_185607 | JGI IMG/M metagenome (GOLD analysis project Ga0208624, IMG submission 185607) | Marine microbial communities from Southern Atlantic Ocean transect - Knorr_S23_td_DCM_ad_71m_LV_A (SPAdes) (version 2) | ecosystem: Environmental > Aquatic > Marine > Oceanic | place... | reverse complement strand
GAAAATTTGATTCTTCTCCAATTATCTCTGTTGGAAATGGAGAAACACCAACTCTGCTGACATAACATTTTGCAACACCAATAATTCTTTTTTTATCATTGAATTCTATTCCAGTACCCACATTTACTTGACCAGCTATAGTATTAGAACTAGTTGTGTGGGGATATAAGCCATGATCAACATCAAGTGTCATACCTTGAGCACCTTCAAATAGAAAAGTTTTATTCAATTTGTATTCTTCATAAAGTTTAACTTGAGTATCGACAATGTAATTTTTTAATAATTCACCATACTCTACATAATCAGTGTAAATATCATTTATATCTAAATCAAATTTTTTACCAAAGGCTTGTGTAACTACTTTTTTATTAAAATCATATGACCTTTTTAATTTTTCCTCAAAAATAGCTGGTTCTAGAATATCTCCAATTCGTATTCCGTGTCTATATGCTTTATCTGCATACACTGGAGCAATACCCCTCTTAGTACTTCCTGCTGCAAGCTCTCCTTGATGTAATGTTAAACATTCATCCATTACTATGTGATATGGCATGATAACATGAGCTCTATCGCTTATTTTTAAATTTGGTGTTATTCCTTTATCAATCAATGAATTAATTTCATTAATTAATTCTTTTGGATTAATAACAACTCCATTTGCAATCACGGATACCGGATTCTTGTATAAAACACCTGATGGTATATGGTGCAAATGATATTCATTTCCATTTACAATAACGGTATGACCTGCATTATTTCCACCTTGAAACCTAACTACATAATCGCAGTTACCAGCAAAATAGTCTGTGATTTTTCCTTTACCTTCATCACCCCATTGAGCTCCGACAATTATTGTTAATTGATTTTGAAAATCACTCATTTTGATTTTTTAATTAAATGATACATAATGAAAGACTAATTTTACATATCTAAATTCAAAAGTAAAATCTTAAAGTGAATTAGTTTCATTTTTTTTTGTTAATCCTGTCATTTCTAAAACAATCGCTGTGTTATCTTTGAAGCATTTGTGTTGGATAACAATTAATCTAAGAAAATGAAAAAAAGAAAGATAAAATAAAATTCCATGAATCCAATTAGGAATTACTTTTGTATCAACACCACCACCAATTATAAAAACAGTCATTATTAAAAAAACATTTAACAATGTTGGAGGATATAATTCTCTTTTAATTTGAAAAGATCTCGCATGGAAGGAGCTGTCAAGTTTATTCTCTTGAACAAACTCCTTTATACTGACTCCAGTACCCACAAAGAAAAACATTACTAATACTTCTGTGAACAGATAAACTATTGCAGTAATAAACCCTAATGGAGTTGGAAATAATCCTCCATAAATGTTTAGTTTAAAAACGCCTTCAAATCCAGATAAAATTAATAATATTAATGAAATAAAAGATAAAATGTATGTTATTATCATAAAAAAATACATAACTAAACACTATACATTAAATTTAAAAAAAATAATGTCTCCATCTTTAACAATATAATTTTTTCCTTCAATTCGAATTTTACCTGCTTCTTTAATTGAAAGTTCATTTTTATAATTAAGCATATCATTATAGTGATATGTTTCAGCTTTAATAAAACCCCTTTTAAAATCTGTATGAATTTTTCCAGCAGCCTCAGGAGCTGTTGAACCTTTATTTATGGTCCAAGCTCGAACTTCTTCTGGTCCTCCAGTAAAAAAAGTTTCCAAATTTAATAAATCATAAGCTTTAGATATCAATTTATTCAAACCAATATCTTTTAAATTAAATTCCTTTAAAAACTCTTTCTTCTCTGACTTATCTAAAACCGAAAGATCCTGTTCTAATTTGCAACATAGTTTTATAGTATCATTTCCTTGGGATTTTGAATAGTTAGTTAATTCTTCTGAATATTTATTATGACTTTGAAATGCAATTTCCTTTTCATCAACATTTGCAACATATAGTGTTCTCTTATTGGATAATAATTGAAGTTGACTCATTTCTGTTTTCATTTCATCTGGTACAGAAAAAAGCCTAGCAGGTTTTCCTTCATTACAATGTTTTAATAAAGAATTAAAAAAATCTAATTTTTGTTTTGATTCTTTTGATCCAGATCTTGAATCTTTTTTGGCTTTGATCAATTTTTTGTTAATGGTTTCAATATCTTTAATCAATAATTCTGTATTAATTATTTCAACATCTCTAAGGGGGTCAATAGATTTTTCAACGTGAGTTATATTTTCGTTATCAAAACATCTTACTACGTGAATGATAGCTTCTACTTGACGAATTTGACTTAGAAATTGATTTCCTAATCCTTCTCCTTTACTAGCACCTTTTACTAATCCTGCAATATCTAAAAATTCAATAGTATTTTTTACAACTTTTTTTGGATTAAAAAATGAAATAATATATTCTAATCTTTTATCATCAATATCTACAATACCAACATTTGGATCAACTGTACAGAACGGGTAATTTTCAGCAGAAATACCAGATGATGTTAGCGCATTAAATAGAGTTGATTTTCCAACATTCGGTAAACCAACTATTCCACATTGTAATGACACTTAAATTTTACTAAAAACCAATGAACAGTTTGTACCGCCAAAACCAAAGCTATTTGACATAACATTATTCAAATGTTGATTTTTAAGACCTTGTTGAACAATTGGAAATCCTTCTGCTTGAGGATCTATATTATCAATATTAACAGAAGCAGGTATGAAGTTATTATTCAACATTAAAATTGAATAAATAGATTCATGAACACCAGCAGCTCCAAGAGAATGCCCTGTTAAAGATTTAGTAGAACTAATTAATGGCATATAGCCTTTATCATTAAATGCATTTTTTATAGCTATAAGTTCAGTTATATCACCAGCTGGTGTTGAAGTGCCATGAGCATTCAAATAATCGATAGGTTCTTTTAAATTTTTTGTTGCCATTTTCATGCAAAATTCTGCTCCTTCCCCTGATGGTCTTACCATATCAAAACCATCAGATGATAGACCATAACCCGTAACTTCACAATATATTTTTGCTCCTCTATTTTTTGCAACTTCATATTCTTCTAGAACGATTGTTCCTCCACCACCAGATACAACAAAACCATCTCTGTCTTTATCATATGGCCTGCTGGCTTTTTCTGGATTATTATTAAAATTAGAACTTAATGCACCCATTGCATCAAATGGTAAAGTAATTATATAAGTTATTTCATCTCCTCCACCAACAAACATTCTATCTTGTAGACCATTTTGAATTGTGTGAAAAGCATTTCCTAAACAATGACTACTGGTTGCACAAGCTGAACTTATGCTATAATTGAAACCCTTTATTTTAAATGCTGTTGATAAATTAGCTGAATTACAACTTGACATTATTTTTGGAACATAAAATGGATTAACTCTTCTAGCACCCTTATCTCTAAGAACATCTGACATTTCAACTATAGGTAGTCCACTTGATGCACCAGATCCAACAATTAGACCTGTTCTATTATTTGATATTTCATCTTGCGATAAATTGGAATCATTTATTGCTTCAGCCATTGAAATATGACTATATGCTGCACCATCTCCCATAAATCTAAGATCTTTTCTTGGAACTAGTTTCTTAATATCAGCTGAAATGTCCCCACATACATGAGAACGAAAACCAAGATCTGCTTGTTCTTTATTGAATGAAATACCACTTTTTTCTAATTGAAGCGATTTCAAAACTTCCTTAACGTTATTTCCTATACTCGAAACTATACCTAAACCTGTAATAACAACTCTTTTCATTTTAAAATGGTTCCTCCTCTCCTTTAGTTGGTGGATATGTAAGATTATCAAACAGACCAACTTGAAGGTTTTTAGCAAAATAAATTGTTTTGTCTCCAACCTCCAATGTAGCATCAGTCATACCCATCCAAATAGGTTTCGTTATAATTTTTTTTATATCAATTTTATATTTAATTAATTTATGATGGGGTCTTATTTGTCCTTTAAATTTTACCTCTCCGCAACCCAAAGCTCTACCTTTACCTGTTCCACCCAACCATGTAAGATAAAATCCTGTCAATTGCCAAAGTGCATCTAAGCCCAAACAGCCTGGCATAACTGGATCGTCTTTAAAGTGGCAATCAAAAAACCATAGCTTAGGATTTATTTCCATCTCAGCGATTATTTGTCCCTTATTATACTTTCCGCCATTTTCACTTATTTTATTTATTCTATCAATCATAAGCATAGGAGGTAGAGGAAGTTTTGAAATTTTTGGTCCAAATTCTCCATTAGAAAATTGAAATAATTCAGATTTATTATAATCTTCTTTTTTTTTCATCTTCATAAATTGTTTTTTCCTAACAAAATTATATACCTAAGTTTACGTTCAATTTAAATAATTTGCCCATTATATAAATAATGAGATAGGAGAAATATTATGAAACCTTGGGTTCTTGTTTTAGGATGTTCTACTGGCCATGGTGGTGAAACTTGTAGAAAGTTAGCAAAAAAGGGATATGGTATAATTGGTTTTCATTTTGATAGAGGAGAAATTAAAGTCCAGGCTGAAAAATTATTAAATGAGTTAAAAGATTTAAATAATGGTCGAGTTCATTTTTTTAATAAAAATGCTGCTGATGTAAAAGTGATGGATGAATATATTCCTACAATAAAAGATATTACAAAAGGAAATAATTTAAAAATGTTACTTCATTCAATAGCTTTTGGAACAACAACAAATTTTTTTGGATCAAAACCAGTTACTCAAAAACAAATGGATATGACAGTACATGTAATGGGAAATTCACTTTTATATTGGGTACAAAAGCTTTTTAAGGACGAGTTGATCGGTGAAGGTTCTAGGATTTTTGGTTTAACTTCAGAGGGAAATTATCTAGCAATGGAAGGTTATGGCCCTGTAAGCGTTGCAAAGGTTGCACTAGAAAGCATAACCAGACAAATTGGATGGGAGTTAGGTTCTTACGGTATAACTGCAAATTGTATTCAAGCAGGAATTACACCTACAAGAGCTTTAACAAAAATAACGGACAAATGGGAAGAATGGGTAGATAAAACAAGAAAAAGAAACCCTATGGGCAGAACGACAGAGCCTAAAGATGTCGCTAACATAATTAGTTTAATGTTAGAACCGGAGGCCGATTTTATTAATTGTTCAATAATTTATACAGATGGTGGAGAACATCGTTCAGGTACTTTTTAAAAATGGTAAGATTAACTATCAGAGTTAATTTCAATTAAATCAAGACTTTTTCTCTTTTTTAATAATTCTACCATTTCATAATTTTCTTTGGTAGGGTACATATTAAATGTCGTCTCTGCTTCTTTTAAAGCATATTCAAACCATCCTTTTTTTGAGTATGCTATTGCTAAATTATAATGAGCTTTAGAAGCAAGTTCTAAATCTTCTCTTTTCATTAATTTTATTTCATTTGGGTACAATCTAATAACTTCTCTGTACTCCAAAATAGCTTCATCAATTAAACCTTTTTCATAATACCAATTTCCAAGTTCAAAGTGTCTATTAGGGTTATCATTACAACCTAACAAAAATAAAAAAGATAGAGTTGATAAAAATATATTTATATGTTTGTTCATTGTTACCGCAATATAATGATTAATTTATATGAATGTTATTAAAAAGAACAATAAAAAAATATATTTTACAATTTTTTGTATAAGTTTTTTTCATTTTCACTTTTTGCAAGAATTACTGCCCCAATACTATCACTTGTAATATTGATAACAGTTCTAAACATATCTAGAGGTCTATCAACAGCTAACATAGCACCAACAATAATTGGCACTTCTGGGTTGTTACTTAAACCAACTGCATCTAAAACAATAAATATCATCACTAACCCTGCAGAAGGTATTGCTGCGGTTCCTATTGATGCTAAAAATGCTGTAATTACAATTATGAACTGTTGATAAATTTCGAGATCAGCTCCTAAAACTTGAGATATAAATAACACCCCAGCACATTCATATAAAGCTGTTCCATCCATATTAATTGTTGCACCTAAAGGTAAAACAAAACTTGATGTTTTATTTGATACCCCTATGTTTTTTTTTAAACAATTCATTGTTACTGGTAATGTTCCCAGGCTTGTACTTGTTGAGAATGCAGTTATAAAAGCTGATGACATCGCTTTCCAGTGCTTAATTGGATTAATCTTTGTAAATGAATAAAAAACTAATGGTAAAATTATTAACCAATGAATTGAAAGACCAATTGCAATAGTTATCCAATAAAAACCTATAACTTTAAATAAATCAATTCCAGAATTAACTATTGCATTAATTATTAATCCAAAAACACCAATAGGAAGAAATGAAATAATACCTTGAGTTAATTTCATCATTAATTCAAATCCATAATCAAAACCTTTAATAATAGCTTTTTTAGGTTTATCAGAAATTTGGGTTATTGCAATCCCTAAAACAATTGACCAAAAAATAAGTGCTAAAATTTCTCCATCAGCCATTGCTTTAATGGGATTGCTTGGAATCATTCTTATTATTATATCTGCTAATGAATTTGGTTGGGATAATGTTGATGGATCAAATTTATTTGAATCAACAGAAAAATTTATTCCTTTTCCAGGTTGTAATAAGTTTGTTAATGATAAACCTACTAAAATGGCTAAGATTGATGTTAACATATAATAACCAAAAACCTTAACTCCCATTCTTCCTAATGTATTGCTATCTCCAATACTTGTAACTCCACTTGTTACAGAAAATAAAATTAAAGGAACAATTACCATTTTTAGTAACTTCATAAAAATTGTACCTAAAGGTGAAAAAAATAAAGCTCTTTCACCAAAAATCATTGCAACAAATGCTCCCCCAATCATTGCAATTAAGACTTGCCAATGTAATTTTAAATTAAACATAGAAGAAATTAACAAAATTCTGATTTATATTGTAAAATAAAAAAAATTCATTAAAGTTAATTTAACTTTTCAAAAAAATAATGAAAAACATAGTAAAATTTTTATTTATATATATATTTTCTCAAGTATTTATTTATACGCAGAGTATTCCTCACAAGTATATATGCAAAAAACCACATTTCTTTTCAAACCTCAATCAATTAAATAAAAAGATAAATCATCAAGATCATATTGACGTAACTTTTTATGATATTTCATTAGAAATAGATTTAGACAATGAAAATTTAATTGGAAATGTTTTAACTCAATTAAAAAAACTATCTGAATCAAATGATAAAATTTTATTTAACATAAGTGATTATCTTAATGTTGAAGACGTAAGGATTAATGGATCGTCAATTGACTTTATTCACAACAATGACATTTTAGAAATAGAAATTCCATTATCTATTGAAGAGAAAATATTAAATATTGAAATAAAATATAATGGTATACCATTTCAAGGTAACAATTCAGGAATAACCTTTTTAGAAAGATTTGATCAAAAATTAAATAATACATATAAACATTTATATACACTATCTGAACCATATGGAGGTAAGGATTGGTGGCCTGGAATACATGACCCATCTGACAAGGCTGACTCTGTTAATATTAATGTAACCATAAATAAAGGTCAGATGGTCGTTTCAAATGGTTTATTATCTAATATTGATTCAACGTCAAATGAAAACTTAGTAACCTATCAATGGAAAGAGAGATATCCAATTGCCACATATTTAGTCTCATTAGCAATTTATCCATATGATTTTTGGGAACAATCTTTTCAAAGTAGTAATGGCAAAATCCTTCCAATTCATCATTATGTTTTTCCTGATCAAAAAGAATATTTTGAAAACAATTACAATAAAACACCTGAAGTTTTAAAAGTTTTATCTGACTTTTTTGGAGAATATCCTTTTATAGAAGAAAAATATGGTCATGTTAGTTTTTTATGGCCAGGTGGAATGGAACATCAAACTATAAGCAGTATGTGTTGTCCAGATATGTATTTAATAGTTCATGAAGCTGCTCATCAATGGTGGGGGGATATGGTTACTTGTAAAGATTTTAATAATATATGGTTAAATGAAGGGTTCGCTACATATTCTCAAGCTTTATGGTATGAAAAAAAAGAAGGTATTGAAACTAGAAATAAATTTATGAAATCTATTGAGTACTTTGGTAAAGGAAGTGTTTATATAAAAAATCCGGAAACAGTTTATGATATATTCATCTATGATTTGGTTTATGCTAAAGGAGCATGGGTTTTACATATGTTAAGAAGAGTTGTAACTGATGAAATTTTTTGGGAAATTTTAAAAAACTACAGGGAAAAATATATGTATTCATCAGCTAATACAGAAGATTTTAAAGAAATTGCTGAAGAAACTTCAGGAAAAAATCTAGATAATTTTTTTGAACAATGGATTTATGGTGAAAATTTTCCTGAATACAACATAGAATTAAATAAAATTAATGATTCAGAAACTGTAATTAATATTTCACAGGTTCAAAATGGTAATATCTTTAATATGCCTTTAGATTTATTAATAATTACAAATATAGATAGTATTGAAATTAGTATTGATAATAATAAAAGGAATCAAACTCTGGAAATTAATCATTCAAATAAAATTATAGAAAATATTATTCTTGACCCAAATCATTGGATATTGAAAAAAGTTAATTATAAGGGAATTGAAAATCAAAACATTCCAAATGAATTTTTAATTGAAAAATTGTTTCCAAATCCATTTAATAATATTGTTAATATAAATATCAATATTCCAAAAAAGGGTAATTTAGAGGTTGTTGTTTTTGATTTATTAGGTAAAAAGGTTAAGGAAATATATAATCAAGAGACAAATATTGGGAAATATAATTTTAGTTGGGATGGAAAAAATGACATGAATGGCAAAGTTAATTCCGGATTATATTTATTTAAAGTAGTATTTAATGAGAATACTAAAACAATAAAAAGTGTTTATTTAAAATAAATTAAAAATGTATAATTATAAATTCATAATTTTATTATTATTTTTTGTTATTAATATTTATTCTTGTAAAAAAAATTCTATTAATTCTGTTGAAACAAATGGTATTGTTTCTTCGATACATCCATTGGCCTCTGAAGTAGGCATAAACATATTGAGGAAAAATGGAAATGCAGTTGATGCGGCAATTGCAACTGGCTTAGCATTGGGTGTCGTTGATCAGTTTAATTCTGGTCTTGGTGGAGGCGCATTTATAATGATTAGATTATCCAATGGAAAAATCTTTTCCATTGATGGCAGGGAAAAAGCACCTGCTAAAGCTACACAAAAAATGTATAATTTTGATGGAAAAATAAATACATACTTTAGTCAAAATGGACCATTGTCAATCGCTGTTCCTGGATTGCCAGCAGCATATATTAAGGCTCTAAATTTAGCAGGAACAAAAAAACTTGCTGAATTAATTAAACCATCCATAAATATTGCTAAAAATGGTTTCAAGTTAGATGATGATTATATAAGAAGATATAAAATCAATATTGATGAATTAAGAAAAGATTCTTCTTCAAAAAAAATTTATTTTAATAGTAAAGGCGAAGCATTTAAAACTGGTCATCATTTTGTACAGAATGATTTAGCAAATACTTATGAAAAATTTGGAGAGAAAGGAATCAATTATTTTTATAAAGGTGAATTTGCTGATAAATTAGTGAAGTTTATGGAAGAAAATGGGGGTTTAATTACTCATGATGACATGAAAAATTATAATGCTATCCTCAGAGAACCAGTTGAAGGAAAGTATAGAAATTATAAAATTTATGGAATGGGCCCTCCTAGTTCAGGTGGCATAAATATTTTTCAAATGTTGAATATGATAGAAATGTCTGGTATTCTTAAAGGAAAGGATGAATTAGATAAAGAAACAATTTATATGTTATCATTAATTATGGGTGAAATATTTAAATCTAGATCTAATGATTTGGGGGATCCTGATTTTAATGAGATAAATATAAAACAATTATTAAGTAAATCATTTGCCGAAAAAAAATTACTAGAAATTAAACATAAGGAAACAGTCTTAAAAGTTAGTAAAAATCAAAACTTAAAATCTGGTCATACAACAAACTTGTGTGTAATAGATAAATGGGGAAATTCAGTAGTTATTAACCAAACAGTGAATCATACTTTTGGATCAAAAGTTACAGTTCCTGGATCAGGCGTTATTTTAAATAATGAGATGGATGATTTTAGCATTGAGGATGGATTGCCAAATGCATTTGGTCTTACAGGTGGAAAAATTAACTCTATTGAGGGTAACAAACGGCCACTTTCAAGTATGTCGCCAACTATTGTTACAAAAAATGATAAACCTATAATTATCATTGGTGGAGCTGGTGGACCAAGGATTATAACTTCAGTTTTACAACTAATAATAAATATTATTGATTTTGATTTATCTATCGAAGAAGCAATATCTGCACCAAGGTTTCATCATCAATTTTTGCCTGAGGCAATCTTTGTTGAGAAAGGTTTTTCAAATGAAATAACTAATTATTTAGAAAAAAAAGGTTTTGATATTATTGAAAAGGAAAAATTAGGTATTGTAAATATTATAGGTTGGGATTCAAAAAATAAAAAATTTATAGGTTTATCAGATACTAGAGTAAGAAAAGGAAAGAGTTCAAGATGGTATTAGATGACATCAAAAAAAATAAAAAAAAAAATCACTTTAAAAAATCACTCAAAACCTCAAATCACCCTATACCATCCACTTATGTTGAGAAGAAAAAAAATAAATATGATAGAAAGAAATTAAAATTAGAGCTAAAAAAAAATATTGATTGAATTTATTCATGAGAAAAAATTCTATTAAGTAATTTAACTAATTCTTCACCATAAATATTTTTTCCCAAGTATCTTTCACCATCTTTATCTTGAATTATTAATTCAAAATGTAAATGTGCTGATTTCTTATTTCCTTTTGCACCATCACTTGTTCCACTATTTCCAACATTTCCAATAATAGCTCCCCGGGAAATATATTCACCAACTTTTATTTCCGGATTTATTTTTGACAAGTGTGCATAAATAGAAATTATTCTTTTGTCTTTTATAATATCAAAACCGTGGTCAATCATTACAGTTCTTCCGTAAAGAATATTTACGAAAATATCTGATGGAGTGCGATTAATTTTAGATGCTTTGTTTAGCAAATTATTTCTGAATTCATTTGACACTTCGTTGTAATGATGATCGCTTCTAATTACTACACCATTATAGACATTTCTAACTTCAGAACCATAATATCCAGCAAAATCGATACCTTGATGAGTACCACTTCTGTATTTTCTAGGAGCATTTGGTAGAAGATTTAATGATTGGGGAATATCAATGTTTGGGCATGGAAATAAAAGTTGATTTGTTTTAATATAATTGAATTTATCTAATGAATCATTTTCTTTTTGATTTACAATTTTTGGATAAAAAAAATTTTGTTTTAATAGATTAATTCTACTTGAATCTATTTTATATATAATTTGATTTAATGTATCAGATAAACTGATTTTATGTAATATATATGGATGTTGATTATTATTTTCAAAAAAGGACTTTATTTTATTAGTAAAACTTGAATCTTCAATATTTAGAATATTAGAATAATTAATCTTTCGTGAAATTTTATTTAATTCTTTGTTTATTAAACTATCGACAACAATAAAATTATTTGGAAAACGAAAATATACATATTCATTTTCATTTGAATTGGTAATTATTAGATTCTGTTCTACTTCTATTCCGTTAAAGGATACATCAGGTTTTGGTGTACATGCAATCATAAATAAAAAAAATAACAGTAATATATTAGTTTGAATCATTTTTTAAATTTAAGATTTCTTCTATCCCATTAATAAAAATTTCCTCAGGATTGCCAATGAAAGTTTTCGATGATAATTTTGTAAAAATAGAATTTTTATAAAATTTGTTTGTGTCATACTTCTCATTAAGATAAAGATCAACTAATGGTTTATTAAAAATCTGAAGAGTTTCAAAGAGATCATATTGATTTATGCTCCATGAAGAGGGAGCAATTAAAACCGCTTCAGACCAATTCCTATTTTTGTGAAGAAAATTAATTGTTTTTCCTACGACATTTGATTGTAATATTTTTAAGTTTACTTTTTTATTTTTAATTCGGTTTTTAATTTTTTTGTTTATTTTGTTTAAAGTAATTTTTTTGTTAAGTGATGCAGATTTTACACCAATTAAATTAAAATTTGGGCCATATATAATTAAAATATTCATTTTAAATATTTTTGTTTGCTGACTGTTATGAGTATAGGTAAATTCAATTATTATATTTGTATCTAATTTTTATTAATTTAATTTAAATAAAGTATAGACTTAATATAAAAATTCAAATAAAATAAATTGACGAATAAAATAAAAAATATATTTTGCAAAGCCCTTACGGGCTATTTTTTTATAAAAAATTATGTCATTCGTTAATTTTTTAAATCAAAAACCTGCAATATTAATTCTTGAAGATGGTAGACATTTTGATGGCTTTTCATTGGGTAAAGAAGGTGAAACTTCAGGGGAGGTTTGTTTCAATACAGGAATGTCAGGTTATCAAGAAATAATCACTGACCCATCATATAGCGGACAAATTGTTGCTATGACTTATCCTCACATTGGTAATTATGGAACAAATCAACATGATGTTGAATCATCAAAAATTCAAGTCTCTGGTTTTATCATTAAAGAAGAAACTTTGATACCTTCAAACTTCAGATCAAATGAATCATTAAGAAATTATTTAAAAGAAGTTGGTATTGTGGGTATTCAAGGCATAGATACTAGAGCTTTAACAATTCATTTGAGAAATAATGGTATGATGAATGGTATTATAAGCACCATTGATTTTGATAAAACATCACTAATGAAAAAATTAAATAAAGTTCCTCAAATGAGTGGATTAGATTTAGTAAAAAATGTTTCAACCAATAAAAAATATTTTTATAAGTCAAAACAAAATTCAAAAAATAATAAAATTGTTGCTATTGATTTTGGAATAAAAACTAACATATTAAGATTGCTAAATCATTTTGAATGTGAAATTGAAGTAGTTCCTGCAAATACTGATGCTGAAGAAATTTTAAATTTAAATCCAGATGGAATTTTTTTATCAAATGGTCCAGGAGACCCGTCAGCTGTTAGTTATGGTATAAGTACAATAAAAAAATTGATAGGTAAAAAACCAATCTTTGGAATTTGTTTAGGTCACCAATTATTAGCACTAGCACTTGGGGCTAAAACATATAAATTAAAGTTTGGTCATCATGGTATAAATCACCCAGTAAAAAACTTAAATAAAAATACTATTGAAATTACTAGTCAAAATCATGGTTTTGCAGTTGATCCAGATTCATTACCCAATGATACTGAAATAACTCATATAAATTTAAATGATAATACCCTTGAAGGTTTTAAATCAGATTCTAACAGAGCTTTCTGTGTACAATATCATCCTGAGTCAGGTCCAGGTCCCCATGATAGTAGGTATCTATTTAAAAAATTTAAAAATCTAATGAAAAATGCCTAAAAGAAAAGATTTAGATTCAATATTAATCATTGGTGCAGGCCCAATAATAATTGGTCAAGCCTGTGAGTTTGATTATTCTGGAACCCAAGCATGTAAAGCTTTAAAAGAAGAAGGGTATAGAATAATTTTAGTTAACTCAAATCCTGCTACTATAATGACAGATCCCGAAATGGCTGATGCAACCTATATAGAGCCATTAACGCTAGATTCATTAACAGCAATTATAGAAAAAGAAAAGCCAAATGCTATTTTACCAACAGTTGGTGGCCAAACTGCATTAAACCTTGCAGTTGAACTAAAAGAAGCGAATGTATTAAAAAAAAATAAAGTGGAATTAATTGGCGCCAACATAAAAGCTATTCAAAAAGCAGAAGATAGAGAAAAATTTAAGGAAGCAATGGAATCAATAAATATTGATATTGCTAATGGGGGATTTGCAAAAACATTAAATGAATCAAAAAATATAATTAAAAAAATGGGTTTTCCAATAATTATCAGACCTTCTTTTACTTTAGGTGGCACTGGTGGATCAATTGCGTATAATTATGAAGAATTTCTAAAATTGGCTAAAAAAGGTATAGAATCAAGTCCAATTTCTGAAATATTAATTGAGGAATCCTTATTAGGTTGGAAGGAATTTGAGCTAGAGGTTATCAGGGATAAAAATGATAACGTGATAATTATTTGTTCAATAGAAAATGTGGATCCTATGGGTGTACATACAGGAGATTCGATAACAGTTGCTCCTGCACAAACTTTGACAGATCAAGAATATCAGCTAATGAGAGATTCTGCAATAAAATGTATAAGAGAAATAGGTGTTGACACAGGAGGTTCTAATGTACAATTTGCCGTAAATCCAAATAACGGAAGAATGGTTATAATTGAAATGAATCCAAGAGTATCCAGATCATCAGCTTTAGCATCAAAAGCAACAGGTTTCCCAATCGCTAAAGTAGCAGCTAAACTCGCAGTTGGATATACCCTTGATGAATTAGATAACGATATAACTGGTAAAACATTAGCAGCTTTTGAACCAACAATTGATTATGTTGTTACAAAAATTCCAAGATGGGATTTTGAAAAATTTCCTTCTGCTTCAGGACAGTTGGGTGTCCAAATGCAATCAGTTGGGGAAGTAATGTCTTTTGGAAGAAACTTTAGAGAATCTCTTCAAAAAGCTTTTAGATCTTTGGAAATTGGGCTTCATGGTTTAGAGCCTAAGGAAGGACATAGGCCATTAAACATGTCAAACTTAACCTATGCAACAACTTTTAGGTTAATTAAAATTAGACAAGCTTTTGTTGAAGGAAAAAGTATTGAAGATATTTACGAATTAACAAAAATTGACAAATGGTTCTTAAGAAATATTCAACAAATTGTTTTTGATAGTCAACTTGTTGATATAGACTTAAAAAAAATAAAGTATCTTAAACAAGAGGGTTTTTCTGATTTCCAATTAGCTAAAATAACTAATAAAAGTGAAAAAGAAATTCGTTCAATTAGAAAAGAAAACCAAATTATACCTACCTACAAAGTAGTTGATACTTGTGCTGCTGAATTTGAAGCTAAAACTCCTTATTGTTATTCTACATATGAGCAAGAAAATGAAATCAAACCTCTTAAAGGCAAAAAAATTGTTATTTTGGGAGGTGGTCCTAATAGAATTGGTCAAGGTATTGAATTTGATTATTGTTGTGTTCAAGCAGTTTTTGCAGCAAAGGCACTTGGTTGGAAAGCAATAATGATTAACTGTAATCCTGAAACCGTTTCAACTGATTTTGACATAACAGATCGGCTTTATTTTGAACCTGTAACTTTTGAAGATGTTATGAATATTATTGATTTAGAAAAACCTGATGGAGTTTTAGTGCAATTTGGGGGACAAACCCCACTAAATATTGCAAGAAAATTATTAGATGCTGGTGCCCCAATAGTAGGTACTTCTCCAAATGCTATAGATTTAGCTGAAAACAGAGAAAAATTTGGTGCAATATTAGATAAATTAAATATTCCAAAACCTGAATATGGAATAGCTTTTTCTACTGATGAAGCTAAAATAGTTACCCAAAGAATTGGATATCCTGTTCTTGTAAGACCTTCTTATGTTCTTGGTGGTAGAGCAATGGAAATTGTTTATGATGATAGACATCTAATTAATTATGTCCAAAGAGCAGCAGATATTTCGCCAGAACATCCAATTTTAATTGATGCTTTTTTAGAAGATGCATTTGAATTTGATGTTGATGCGATATGTGATGGAAATGATGTTTACATTGCTGGAGTAATGCAACATATTGAAGAGGCTGGAATTCATAGTGGTGATTCATCATGTGTTTTACCACCTTATTGGTTGAGTGAAGATTGTTTAGAAAAAATAGAAAACTATACAAGACAACTATCGATTGAAGTTGGAGTAAAAGGATTAGTAAATATTCAATTTGCTGAAAAAAATGGAATAGTTTATGTTATTGAAGTTAATCCCAGAGCTAGTCGTACGGTTCCATTTGTAAGTAAAGCTACTAATGTTCCATTAGCTCAAATTGCAACAGGGATAGCATTAGGAAAGAAGTTGAAGGATTATAAATTAAAAAAATGGTCAACTAATAATCATATAGCTGTAAAAAAACCAGTTTTTCCTTTTAATAAATTTCCTAATGAAAATATTTTTTTAGGTCCAGAAATGAAATCAACTGGTGAGGTAATGGGGATTGCTCCTGAATTTGGTGACGCTTTTTCAAAAGCAATTATGGGTGATGGAAATCAGCTTCCAAAGAAAGGAAAAGCTTTTATTTCAGTTAATGACTTTGATAAACCTAAATTGATTTCAATTGCAAAGGATTTATTAAATGTAGGTTTTAATATTTCAGCTACTAAGGGAACAGCTGAATTTTTGACGAAAGAAAATTTAAAAGTAGATACAATCTATAAAGTAGGTGAAGGTAGGCCTAATGCATTAGATGGAATTAAGAACAAAGAAATAACTTTGGTTATAAATACACCACTTGGAGCACAATCTAGATTTGATGAGAATTCAATTGGAATTGCAGCTACTCAGGCTCGAATTCCCGTGTTAACAACATTATCAGCTGCTCAAGCTTTAATAAAGGCTATAAAATCAAATAATAAAAATCAAGTTAGATCTATTCAAGAAATTCATAATTTTTAGCTTTTATTTAAGTTCTTTGTTTTGATTATTAAATAATTTATTTTAAAGGCTATTATGGGAATCATATTAAATCAATTAAAGCGAAAAAAAAATTCTAAAAAAAAGTAATTAGGGATATATATTTAATTTTAAAACCCCCAATTACTTTGGGGGTTTTTTTTTAAAGATCTAGGGAGATATAAAAGTTGTGAAAAAAATTGTTCTAGCATATAGTGGTGGATTAGACACATCTGTAATTTTAAAGTGGTTGTCAAATTCAGGATTTGAGGTCTTTTGTTTCATTGGGAATGTTGGACAGAAAGAAAATTTTCAAGAAATTGAAAAAAAAGCCCTTAAAACTGGAGCAGCAAATGTATTAACATATGATTTAAGAAAAGAATTTGTTACAGATTTTATTTTTCCAGCATTAAAAGGTAATGCATTATATGAAGGCAGGTATTTATTAGGAACCTCTTTGGCAAGACCTATTCTTGCTAAAGCACAAATAGAAATGGCCAAAGATTTGAATGCCAAATATGTTGGTCACGGTTCAACTGGTAAAGGGAATGATCAGGTGAGATTTGAACTAGCTTATTATGCACTTAATCCTGAAATAGAAGTAATTGCACCTTGGAAAGATTCTACTTTTCTAAATCAATTTAAAGGAAGAAATGATTTAATTGCATATGCAAAAAAATATGATATCCCAATTGGCGTTTCAAAAAAAAGACCATATAGTGAAGATGAAAATTTAATGCATATAAGTCATGAAGCAGGAATGTTAGAAGATCCAAATTATAGGCCTGAAGAATCAGTTTTCACTCACACATCATCATTAAAAGATACACCTGAAGATGAAGAAATAATCGTTATTTCTTTTAAAGATGGAATACCTATTTCTGTGTTTAATGAATCAAAAAAAGTTAAAATTACTGACCCTTTAGAATTATTTGTTTATCTTAATGATATCGGAAGTAAACATGGAATTGGTAGGTTGGATATGGTTGAAAATCGATTTATTGGCATAAAATCCAGAGGGATTTATGAAACTCCTGCGGGTAAAATTTTATGGACAGCTCATAGAGATATTGAGGGTTTAGCAATGGATAAAGAGGTTATGCATTTGAGAGACTCTTTAATTCCTAAATTTAGTGAATTGATTTATAATGGACTTTGGTATTCCCCTGAAATGGACTTTATCATGAGTGCTTTTAATAAGAGCCAAGAAGAAATTGATGGTGATGTTACATTATCTCTTTTTAAAGGTAATGTTACTACAATTGGAAGAAAGTCACCAACTTCTTTATATGATCAAGATTTTTCCAGCATGGATAAAGAAGGTGGATTTGATGCTATTGATGCAAAAGGTTTTATCAATATTCACTCAATTAGATTGAAAGCTCATAATCTTCTAATTAATAAGAAAAAAAAATGACAAAAAATTTACAATCATTTGAATGGAGAAATGATACTTATGGGTAAAATTTGGGATAAGGGATTTGAAGTAGATAAAAGAGTTGAAGAATTTACTGTGGGTAATGATTTTCTGATTGATATGAAGTTAATTAATTATGATTGTAAAGCTTCTATAATTCATGCGAAAATGTTAAGAAAAATAGGAGTTTTATCAAAAACTGAATTAAAAAAGATTATTAATGCATTAAATGAAATAATTAATTCAAATGATTTAACTATCAAAATCAATGATGAGGATTGTCACACTGCTATAGAAAATTATTTAATTAAGAAAATTGGAGATACTGGAAAAAAGATACATACCGCAAGATCAAGGAATGACCAAGTTTTAACTGCCTTAAGATTATATTATTTAGATAATATTAAAAATTGTGATTTATTACAAAAGGAATGGATTAAATCTTTAAAAAATTTTAAAAATAAATTTGGAACAATTAATTTTCCAGGCTACACCCATTTTAGAAAAGCAATGCCTTCATCAATTAATATGTGGTCAGAAGCATTTATTGAATCATCCATTGATAATACTAAATTATTGAAAGTGTCTAAAAATATAATAAATAAATCTCCATTAGGAACAGCTGCAGGGTATGGTGTTCCAATGAATATTGATAGAGAATTTACAGCAAAAGAAATGGGGTTTGATTCCAATCAGAACCCAATTTATGCTCAAATAAGTAGGGGCAAGTTTGAGAAACTATTGATTCATTCATTAGTTCAAATAATGTATGATATAAATAAAATATCTTCAGATTTAATTTTATTTTCAATGGACGAATTAGGTTATTTTGAAATTCCAGAAAAATTTTGCACCGGAAGTTCTATTATGCCTCAAAAAAACAACCCTGATGTTTTAGAATTACTAAGAGCGAAATATAACAATGTCAGATCATATGAATCAGAAGTATTAAATATTACAAGTAATTTGCCATCTGGTTTTCATAGAGATTTTCAATTAACAAAAGAACCTACAATGAAAGCTATAGAAACAACTTTAGATTGCATAAAAATGATTACCATGTTAATTAATGAGCTAGTTGTTAATGAAAAAAGATGCGATGAGGCTCTCTCTGAGGAAATATATGCTACTGAAAAGGCATATAAATTAGTAGAAAAAGGAGTTCCTTTTCGTTCTGCTTATAAAATTATTGCAAAGAAATTAAATAAAAAATAATGAGTAAATATATCTCTTGCTTAAACATATGTAATAATTATAAATTTTATAATGATAAATTTTCGTTTAATAGAAAAACAAATACCGTCATTCCCTTATTTTTGGGGGGAAGTTGTGTAAGTAAATATTAAGCAGCTTTTATATTAACCCCCGAATAAAATTGTTTGGGGGTTTTTTTTAACTAAAAAAGAAAAGGAGAATGTAATGTCTCAAGGTACATGTGAAGAATGTGGATCAGAAATTGAACTTGAAAGTGGAACTGTTGAAAATGAAATCATAGATTGTGATGATTGTGGAGCAGAGCTAGAAGTTATTTCATTAGATCCTGTAAAGTTAGATCCTGCGCCAGAAGAACAAGAGGATTGGGGTGAATAGTATTTTTTTTATTGAATTCTTAGGTTCCTAGTTGTGAATATAGGAATTTTATTTTCAAAAATACGTGTTGAAGAGAAACTTCTAATTGAGGAGATGAAGAAAAGAAGAAATGTTACATTAAAATTAATTGATAGTAGAAAATTAATAATTAATCCTGAAGACAATTTAGGAATAGATGTTCTTCTTGATAGAGAAATTGCTTCATCTAAAGCACTACATGTTGTAGAAATGTTAAAAAACTCAACAGTAAGATGTATAAATAGTTACGATGTAATTAGAATTTGTGGTGATAAAGTTTTTACATCGAGATGGTTAAGTAAAAAAGGAGTTCCAACGCCAAGAATAAAAGTAGCTTTCACAAAAGAAAGTGCTTTAGAGGCAATTGAGCAAATGGGATATCCAGTTGTGCTTAAGCCTGTTGATGGTTCTTGGGGTAGATTGATTGCAAAAATTGAAAATAAAAATTCTGCTCTCGCTATTTTGGAACACAAATCATATCTAAGTTCATTTTATCATTCCATTTTTTATTTACAAGAATATATTAATAAACCAGATAGAGATATTAGAGTATTAATGATTGATGATGAACCAATTTGTGCATCTTATAGAAAATCTTCTGATTGGTTAACGAATGTATCAAAAGGTGCAACTACTGAAGAATGTATTATTACTCCGGAATTAGAAAAGATTTCAATCATGGCTTCCAGAGCGGTTGGAGGAGGTGCTTTGGCAATTGATATTATGGAAACATCAGATGGTTTTACTGTTAATGAAATTAATTGTTCAATGGAATTTAAAGGTAGTATGCATGCTGTAAAAACAAATATTCCAGCTATAATAGTAGATTATTGTTTAAAAAATTAATTTAAGAATTATGAGTATAAAAATAGGATTGCTATTATCAAGAGTTCGCCAAGAAGAGAAATTACTTCTCAAAGAAGCTGAAAATCGAAATTTAAACATCATAAAAATTGATAGTAGATATTTAAAATTAGGCTTAAATGATAAATATAATTTTGATGTTGTTTTAGAAAGAGAAATTTCTCATTCAAGAGCTATATACGCCTTAAATATGCTTAATGGTGCTGGTATAAAAACTGTTAATTCATATGATGTTGCAATGATTTGCGGAAATAAAGTTATAACTTCAAAATCACTTATAGATAATAATGTACCTACTCCAAGGATAAAAGTAGCTTTTACAAAAGAAAGTGCTTTAGAGGCAATTGAGGAAATGGGATATCCAGTTGTTCTTAAGCCTGTTGTGGGATCTTGGGGAAGATTAATTGCTAAAGTTACTGACCGAGCTGGTGCTGAAGCTATACTTGAGCATAAAGAATATTTGGGGGCTTATTATCATTCAATTTTTTATATTCAAGAATATGTAGAAAAACCAGGAAGAGATATTAGAGCATTTGTTATTGGTGGTGAGACTGTTGGTGCTGTTTATAGATCTTCAGAACATTGGATTACTAATACCGCAAAAGGAGCTAAGACCTCTAAATGTGAATTATCATCAGAATTAAATGAAATTTGCCAAAAAGCTGCAAATTCCATAGGAAATGGTGTTTTAGCGATAGATTTAATGGAATCAAAAAATGGATTTTTAGTTAACGAAATTAATTATACTGTTGAATTTAGAAATAGTATTGAACCAACAGGTGTTAATATTCCTGGAAAAATTATTGATTATGTAATAAGTGAGGCGAGGTAAGAAATGGTGAAAAAAATTAAAGTAGGTATAGTAGGTGGATCAGGATATACAGGTGGAGAGTTATTGCGTATATTATATGGACATCCTTTTGTAGAAATTGTTGGTGTTACATCAAGAAAATATTTAGGAAAGCCAATATCTAGAACTCATCCTAATCTGAGAAAAATTTCTAAACTAAAATTTATATCAATTGAGTCTATGCCAGATGTTGATGTTTTATTTTTAGGTTTACCACATCATGCAGTGATGGATTACATTGATGATTTTATAAATAAAACAGATTTATTAATCGATCTTAGTTCTGATTTTCGATTATCTAATCCTGATGATTATTTAAAATATTATGGTCATGAACATTCAAGACCTGAATTATTAGAACAATTTTCCTATGGAATGCCTGAGTTACATAGAGATAAAATTATTAATTCAAAATTTATAGCAGTTCCTGGTTGTACAGCTACTGCAGCTATATTACCATTGAAGCCAATAGTTGAAAACTTAAACCCCAAAATTATTGTTGTTGACTCAAAAGTTGGGTCCTCTGCAGCAGGAGCAGCATATAGCTTATCAACTCATCATCCCGAAAGAAGTAATGTTGTTAGAAGTTTTAAACCATCTATGCATCGTCATTTAGCTGAAATGAATCAAGAATTAAATAAAGATGGATCTATTTCATTGAATTTTTCACCCCATGCTGTAGAAATGATAAGGGGTATTCAAAGTACTATTCATATCTTTTTAGATGAAGATTATACATCAAAGGATATTTGGCAAATATATCTTCAAGCTTATAAAGAAGAACCTTTTATAAGATTAGTGAGAGAAAAAGCTGGTATATATAGATATCCAGAACCTAAACTTGTTTTAGGAACAAATATATGTGAAATTGGTTTTGAAAAAGATGAATCCACAGGTAGGTTGATTGTAATGTCTGCAATTGATAATTTAATGAAAGGTGCAGCTGGTCAAGGCGTTCAAAGCATGAACATTGCATTAGGTTTTGAAGAAACTGCTGGAATTAATTCAATTGGTTTTCACCCCGTATAGTTAGGAGAATCTATGTTTGTAGTTAAAGTTGGCGGAAGTGAAGGTATTGATTATGATGCATTTATTAATGACTTATCTAATCATAATAATTATGTAATTGTTCATGGTGGATCAAGTGAATTGAATCAAGTTTCAACCAAATTAGGTCATCCCCCAAAATTTGTTGAATCGGTATCAGGATATACAAGTAGATTTACTGATAGGACAACAATGGATATATTTAATATGATTTATGCAGGAAAAATGAATAAAATGATTGTTGAAAAAATGCAACAAATTAATATCAATGCTGTAGGTTTAAGCGGTATTGATGGTAGATTAATTGAAGGAAAAAAGAAAAGAAGTTTAAAAGTAATTGAAAATGGAAAAAAGAAAATTCTTCGAGGAGATATGAGTGGAATGATTGAAAAAATCAATCATGGTTTACTCCAGTTATTATTGAACAATGGTTACATTCCAGTTATTACACCTCCTGCAATATCATATGAGGGAGAGGCAATTAATGTTGATGGTGATAGATGTGCTGGTCAAATTGCTGTTTCCCTTAAAGTTGATCATTTAATTATTCTTTCTAATATTCCCGGTTTGTTGAAAGATCCTTCACAGGAGTCTACGTTGATAAAAAATATTAAAAATAAAGATATTGAGTATAATATTAAAAATTTTGCACAGGGAAGAATGAAGAAAAAACTTCTTGGAGCACAAGAAGCAATTAATGGAGGAGTTAAAAAAGTAATTTTGGGTGATGCTAGAATTGAAAATCCTATTTCAGCTGCCCTAGAAGGAAAAGGAACAGTAATTGAATAATTGGTTAGAGATTGAGGAAAAACATTCTAGTGGAGCCTATGGTGGTTGGCCTATGACCATAGTTAGAGGAAATGGCTCTTATTTATGGGATTCAGATGATAAAAAATATCTAGACTTATCAACAGGTATAGGAGTAGCTAGTTTAGGACATAGTAATTTATCAATTAAAAATGCTTTAAATGAACAAGCAGGAAAATTAATATCCGCTAGTCATGGTTATTATGGAAATGATGTTAGGGCTTTATATTTGGAAAAATTATCAGCGATATCCCCTAAAAATTTAAATAGAATTTTTTTATGTAATTCAGGCACTGAAGCTGTAGAGGGGGCAATTAAATTAGCAAGATTAGTTTCAAAAAAATCAAAAATCCTTTCTTGCGTAAGAGGATATCATGGTAGAACACTCGGTGCATTAAGTGCTACCTGGAAGGAAGCTATGAAAGCTCCTTTTAATCCTATTGTTCCTAATTTTGAACATGTTCCCTTTGGAAAAATTGATCCTATAAAAAATAAAGACTTAAATGAAGTAGCAGCTATTTTAATTGAACCAATCCAAGGAGAGGGTGGAATTTATTCTGCTTCTAAATCATATTTAAATGATTTAAAAAATTTATGTTTAGAGAATGACATACTCTTAATTTTTGATGAAGTTCAATGTGGTTTTGGTAGAACTGGAGAATGGTTTGCTTCTCAGTATTTTGATATCGAACCAGATATTATCTCAATTGCAAAGGCACAAGGAGGAGGGGTTCCAATAGGTGCTGTTATTTTTAATGACAATTTAAAATTTGAAAAAAAAATGCATGGGAGTACTTATGGAGGTAACCCATTGGCATGTGCAGTTGGAATCTCTGTAATAGATTTTATAATAGAAAATGATATTTTAAATAATGTAAAGAAAATGGGAGAATATTTTAAAACAGAATTAAATAATCTTTTAAATCTTTATCCAAATATTTTAAAAGATGTTAGAGGAGTTGGTTTGATGATAGCTCTCCAATTTAGGGGCCCCGCTGGACCTGCCTTAATGGGTTTATTAGATAAAGGAGTGTTGGCTCTAACGGCAGGTAAACCTAATTTAAGATTCTTACCTCCTTATATAATTACAAAAGATGAAATAGATTTTGCAATTTCATCATTGAAAGAAGTTCTTGGTGAGGTTAGTTGAAAAATTAGTTAGAGTCCAAAGTGTTTCAGGTTCGGAATCTAAAGCTGTAAATCTTTTTGTTGATGAAATGTCAGATTTAGGTTTTGAAACTCAAATTGATAAAGTAGGAAATGCGATAGGTTCATTAGGCAATGGCCCAGTACTTATATATTTAATTGGACATATTGATACGGTAGAAGGTAATATTCCAGTCAAAGTTGAAGATAATTTATTATTTGGTAGAGGAAGTGTTGACGCTAAGGGTTGTTTATCAGCTTTTGCAGAATCAGTTGCAAAATGTAAACTATTATCTAATGAAATAACCTTCAAGGTAATTGGTTGTGTTGCTGAAGAAACAGATTCAAAAGGCTGTTTACACATAATAAATAGTTTAAAGGAACCAAAGTATATAATTATAGGTGAACCAAGTGGTTGGGATGGAATTACCCTTGGTTATAAAGGATGTTTTAATATTTTTTATGAACAAAGAGTTCCAATTTCTCATAGTGGTTCTCATGAAAAGACGTCAGCTGAATTAGCAATTAACTTTTTTAATTATTTAAATAATTATACTAAAGATATTGGAGTTGAATTTAATAAACTATCTTTTAGATTGTTAAATATCAATACTTTATTTGATGGGACACATTCTACAGTAAAAATGCAAGTAAATGTTCGAACTCCAAGTGATTTCAATTATGAAGAATTTTCTAACTCATTAAATAAAAATTTCAATTCATCAATTTATAAAATCACTGATTTAATACCACCAATAATTACGTCAAAACGAAATCGTTTGGTAAGTTCTTTTTTAAATTCAATTAGAAATAGTGATGGAAAACCTAAATTTAAATATAAAACCGGAACTTCAGACATGAATTTAGTTGGATGTTGGGATTGTCCAATTTTAGCTTACGGACCTGGAGATTCCTCACTAGATCATACACCCAATGAGCATTTATCTTTAGATGAATATGATAAAACTATAGATGTATTAACAAAAGTTTTTCCAAAATTAATTTAATAAACGTATTGTTTTGATATAATTTATATTATTAACTTTGAGCATGCGACATCATAAATTAATAGGTCATAATCACATCTTTATTTTTTGTTGGAGAAAAAGGTAGTAGTACTCAATTAAAAAAAACATTTAATTTAAAGCTCCTATTTCCAAGGGGCTTTTTTTTTAGAAGGGAAAGAAATGAATAAGTTAATATCATTAGGTTTGCCAAAAGGTAGTTTACAAGATACTACATTTAATTTGCTGAAAAGAGCTGGGTGGCATTTTTCAACTACAAGTAGATCTTATAAGCCATTTTCTGATGATAATGAAATTGATGCATTATTAATTAGAGCTCAAGAAATGCCATTATATGTTGAGCAAGGTATATTCGATGTGGGCATTACAGGTAAAGACTGGATCGTTGAAAATAAATCTGATGTAATTGAAATTTGTGAATTAGTATATGCAAAAGCATATATGAGACCAGTGAAATGGGTTTTAGCTGTTCCTCAAGATTCCAGTGTCATATCTGTTAAAGATCTTGATGGAAAGCATCTAAGTACAGAAGTAGTTAACATAACGAAAGATTATTTAAAAAAAAATAATGTTAAGGCTGATGTAGAATTTTCTTGGGGCGCAACTGAAGTTAAGCCTGGTTTGTTGACTGATGCAATTGTTGAAGTAACAGAAACAGGAAGCTCTTTGAGAGCTAATAATTTAAGAATCATTGATACAGTTATGGAATCAACTACTAGATTAATTGCAAATAAAAATGCATATAAAGATAAATGGAAAAAAAATAAAATAGATAATATTGCTAGAATGTTAAAAAGCGCAATAATGGCCACAAATCGAGTAGGATTAAAAATGAATATTAAAAATAATAAATTAAATAATTTAATTAAAATTTTACCTGCAATGAGAACGCCTACAATAAATCAATTATTTAATGAGGATGGAGTAGCAATTGAGGTAATTATTGAAGAGAAAATTGTAAGAGATTTAATTCCAATTTTAATTGATAATGGAGCAACTGATATAATTGAATATCCTCTAAACAAGGTGCTTCCTTAATGTTTAGAATAATTAAAGATAAAAATAGTTTTGAAAAAATAATTAATGATAGAATTAAATTTTCATTTTCTAAGTCATCTGTTGTTAACAAAATTTTAACAAAAATAAAAAGTGGAGGAGATTCAGAACTAATTAATTTTACAAAAAAATTTGACAAAATAAATATTGATAAGATTAGAGTCCCTGAGAAAATAATTAAAAAATCGATTAATAATGTAGATTCAAGCTTACTTGAATCTATACTTGAAGCTAAAGATAATATTGAAAATTTTCACTATAAACAAAAACCCAAAAATTTTAAATTAACTCAAAAAGATCAAACTAAAATTTCATTTAATTATAGACCAATTAAAAGAGTTGGAGTTTATATCCCAGGAGGTAGATTTCCATTATTTTCTACAGCTTTGATGAATATCATTCCTGCAAAAATAGCAGGAGTAAGCGAAATAATAATGTGTTCACCTCCTCAGCTTTCAGGTTATCCAAATGATACAATTTTATCTATAGCAAACATAATGGGAATCTCAGAAGTATATAATATAGGTGGTGCTCAAGCTATTGCAGCTATGGCATATGGTACAAATTCTTTAAAAAAAGTAGATAAAATTACTGGTCCCGGAAATATTTTTGTTGCAAAAGCAAAACAATTAGTAAGTGATATTGTTGGAATTGATATGATTGCTGGGCCAACTGAACAATTGGTTGTTGCAGATGATTCCGCTGACCCATTGATTATAGCCAGTGATTTAATTTGTCAGGCTGAACATGATGTTAACTCATTATCAATTTTAATTACAGATAATATAAAAATTGCAAATAAAGTAAATGATATTATTAATAAAAGTTTTAAAACCGATAATGTAAGTGATGTAGCAAAAGAATCAATTCTCAATAATGGTTTTATATATTTAGTTGATTCAAGAAAAAAATTTATAGAATCAATTAATAAAATTTCACCAGAACATTTATCATTACAAATTAAAGATTCATACTCAATAATAAATAAAATTACAGCAGGAGTTATCTTTATTGGAAATAACACCTCTCCATCGTGGGGTGATTATTGGGCAGGGCCTAATCACACCTTACCTACATCTGGACAATCTCGATTTAAAAGTGCTTTATCTGTAAATGACTTTTTAGTTTCATATTCAATCATTGAATCGCCAAATAATGCTTTAAAAAATAAAGGAAAGGTTGTTATGAATTTGGCTGAAGCTGAAGGTTTATTAGCTCATTCGGAATCAATAAAAGTTAGAATCAAATGAAAATTAATGATACTATAAAATTAATTAAATTAAAAATACGTGAACAAAGCGAGTATAATGTTGCAATACCTAAACATAATATTAAACTAAATCAAAATGAAACACCTTATGATTGCTCGAACGATTTAAAGTTAAAAATTTTAAGAGAATTAGAAAAAACCTCATGGAATAGGTATCCAGAACTAAAAGCAAATAATTTAATTAAAAAAATAGCTAAAATATTAAGCTGCAACTCAAACCAAATTGTTTTAGGGAAAGGTTCTAATGAAGTCATTCAGAGCATAATCACTTCAATTATTAGTTATAATGATAAAGTGTGTGTTTTAAATCCAACATTTCCAATATATAAAATGATAACAAATCAAAATGATGGAGTGATTATTGAATCAAAATTGAACAAAGATTTCAAAATAAATGAAGAGGACTTACTAAACAAAGCTTCAAAAGCTAAAATAACTATATTATGTAATCCTAATTCTCCAACTGGAAGTTTAGTTTCTCTTGATATAATTGAAAAAATTTTAAGAAATATCAATGGATTCTTAGTAATAGATGAAGCTTATGTTGATTTTTCAAAATTCTCATCATTACCCCTTTTATCGGAAAATTCAAATTTGATTATAACTAGAACATTTTCAAAAGCATTTGGTTTAGCAGGATTTAGATTAGGTTATGCTGTAATGCATTCAAAAGTCGCCTCCGAAATTCAAAAATGTATGTTACCATTCAATATTGATAAACCATCAATTATTGCAGGTAACATCCTATTAAGTGATTATGAAAAAATAATTGAGTATTCTAATATGATAATAAATGAAAGAGAAAAATTAATATCTAAAATAAATGAGCTTAATGGTTTTAAAGCATATAAATCTAATGCAAATTTCTTTTTGTTAAAGTCAAAAATTTCACCCAGAGAAATATATATTAAGTTATTAAAAAATGGAATATTAATAAGAGATGTATCAAACTATTATCTATGTAAAAATAAAATTAGAATTTCTATTGGAAGTCAAGAGGAAAATGAAGTTTTATTTAATATTTTATCAGATTTATCATGAGATATGATGCATATATATTTGATGTAGATGGAGTTTTAATTGATCATTCAAATTCATTTATACCATCAATTGTTTTAGCAGTAAAAACAATCCTTAATGATGATACTTTTAACCAAGAACATGTATTTGAGATTAAATCTTTTAAAAATTTCAATAATGATTGGGATACAGCTATTGCAGGTTATTGTTGGAGAAAATTTCATTCATCTGAAAATCTTTCAGATTATTTAGAAAAAGTTAATGAATTGGGGTCAGGTATTATTGGAGTTCGTAATACTTCAAATGAATTAACTTCCGAACTAGAAGAACACCTCATTAGATTGGTTAAAGAATCATACGGAGGTACAACTGCTTGTAAAAAATTATATGGATTTTATCCAACTACTATTTTAAAAAAAGGGTTTTGGAATAATGAAACTCCAATGGTTTCATATAATAAAATTAAACCATTTTTACAAAAATTAGCTATTTTTACAGGTAGAAATAAAGAAGAAATGGAGTTAGGTTTTGAAATACTCAAATGGAGAATTGATGATAAAATGTTAGCAGTTTCTGACTTACCTGAATTGAATAAGCCTAACCCAAAAAAATTGATTCCTTTAATAGAAAATTTAAATTGTAAAAACCCATTATTTGTAGGTGATACAGAAGATGATTCCCAGCTTGTTTTAAATTATGTAAAAAATACTGGAAAACCATTAGATTTTTGTTTAATTGAAAGTAATTTAAGTGTTAAAAATTATAATTTTTCATGTAGTTCGACTTTAGAATTAATTAAAAAAATGGATATAATATGATTAAAATTTCAAGAGATACAAATGAGACAAATTCAGATTTAACATTAAATATAAATGGAAGTGGAAAAATTAAAGTTGAAACAGGCATTGGCTTTTTTGATCATATGATTGAGTTGTTAGCATTTTGGGCTCAATGGGATCTTAAATTAATTTGTAAGGGTGATTTACATGTAGATACTCACCACACTGTTGAGGATGTAGGATTAATACTTGGAAAAGCATTTAATAAGGAATGGATAAAAAATAAATCTATTGATAGAATTTCATATTCATTTTGTCCATTAGATGAAGCTTTAAGTAGAGTGGTTGTTGACTTGTGTAATAGACCTTTTTGTAGTTTTAAAGCAAATTTTAACGTAGAAAAGGTTGGTAATTTTGAAACTGAAATGACCGAACATTTTTTTAGATCTTTTGCTCAGGAGTCTAGAATTACAATTCACATAGAATCAATATGTGGGAATAATGCTCACCATATTATTGAAACCATGTTCAAAGCATTAGGAGTCGCGATTAAAAACTCTTTAAAAGTAAGAAATGATAAAACCATTTCTTCTACAAAAGGAAAACTATGATAGGTATAATCGATTATGGTGTAGGGAATATTGGAAGTATTCGCAATGGATTGGAATTTCTGAAAATTCCGTATGTTATTTCACATAAAACTAAAGATTTGTCATCATGTCAAGGAATTATTTTACCAGGAGTTGGTGCATTTGAATCAGCAATTAAAAAACTTAAAAGTTATGACTTAGTAGATTTCATTAAAGATTATGCAAAAAAAAATAAAAAACTTTTGGGAATATGTTTGGGTATGCAACTTTTGCTTGAAAAAAGTTATGAAGGTGGTGAACATAAAGGACTTTGTTTGATTGAAGGTAGTGTTGAAAAGATAAAAAATTCTCCAAGAAAAATACATATTGGATGGAATAAAGTTGAATCAAAAAATAATACTTTTAAATCTGGATATGGATATTTTGTGCATTCATATAAATGCGTACTAAAAAATCAAAAATTAGTTTTAGGGGAAACTTTTTATGGAGAGAAAATAACTGCTGTTTTTAATTATAATAATATTTTAGGAATTCAATTTCATCCAGAAAAATCTCAAACATATGGTCTTTCAATTTTAAAAAATTTTTATGAACAATCAATTTAAAATAGTACCTGCTTTAGACATTATTGATGGTAAGTGTGTTAGGCTTTTTAAAGGTGATTATTCAAAAAAAACAATCTATAATAAGGATCCTGTAGATTTAGCGGAATTTTTTCTAAATAATGGTTTTGAGTTATTACATATGGTTGATTTAGATGGAGCAAAAAATGGTCATCCTGTGAATTTATCTACGCTAGAAAAAATTGCTAAAACTGGAATTAAAATTGAATTTGGTGGAGGTTTGAGAACTAAAAAAGACCTTCAAAAAGTAAATGATTGTGGTGCTAATTTCTTAATTCTTGGTTCAAGTTTATTAACAAATATTGAAGAAATCAAATCATGGGAATCAGATTTCAAAAATAAATTGGTTGCTGGAATAGATTCAAAGAATAATATGGTTTGTACCCATGGATGGGAATCTGAATCACAATTTTCTATATCAACTGTACTTAAAAAAATATCAGGTATAAATTTTTCACATATAATTTGCACAGATATTAATAAAGATGGAACATTAAAAGGTCCGAACTTTAAACAATTAAAAGAAATCTCAAATTTATGTGATATCCCAATTTTTGCTTCAGGTGGAGTTTCAAATATAGATGATATTAAAAAGTTAAAACAATTAAAAAATGGCATTACGGGAGTAATTGTAGGTAAAGCTTTTTATGAAGGAAAAATCAAAATCGAAGAAATGTTAAAATGTTAACTAAAAGAATAATTCCATGTTTAGATGTTAAAGATGGTAAAGTTGTAAAAGGTGTCAATTTTAAAAATTTAGTTGAAGAAGGTGACCCTATAGAATTTGCTAAAAGATATTCAGATCAGGGTGCAGATGAGCTCACATTTTTAGATATCTCCGCTACTCTTGAATCAAGAAAAAATGTTATTGAATTAGTAAAAGAAGTAGCCAAAAAAGTATTTATTCCTTTTACCGTTGGTGGTGGTATTAAATCCCCAAATGATATTGGAAGTATTCTTGAGGCAGGTGCTGATAAAGTATCGATCAATTCATCAGCTATTTATAATCCTAATTTATTAAATGATTCAGCTAAAATTTTTGGTTCTCAATGTATAGTTTTGGCTATGGATGTAAAAAAAAATAGTAATTCTTGGTATGTGCATACTCATGCTGGTACAAATAATACAAAAATAGATGCTTTAGATTGGGCAAAAGAAGCCGTTGATAGGGGTTGTGGAGAAATACTATTAACTAGTATGGATGCTGATGGTACTCAAAAAGGCATAGATGATGAGATAACATCTATGATTAGTGATTTAGTAGATGTTCCGATAATAGCATCTGGAGGCATTGGAAAACTAATACATTTTAAGGATGCAATTATAAATGGAAAAGCTGATGCTGTATTAGCTGCTTCAGTTTTTCACAGAGATATTTTTAGTATTCATGAGATTAAAGATTATCTCAATAATCAAAGAATTCCAATTAGAAAGTGAGAATTTATGAATTTAGATGATGTAAAATTGAAAATTAATGAAATTAATTTTAAACTTGATAGTAACAATCTTATTCCTGCAATAATTCAGGATAATGAAAACAATGAAGTATTAATGATCGCATATATGTCAATGGAAAGTTTAGCTATTTCAATTAATGAAAAAAGAACTTGTTTTTGGAGTAGAAGTAGAAAATGTTTATGGAGAAAAGGTGAAACAAGTGGACATAGACAGACTATTAAATCTATTTTTTATGATTGTGATAAAGATGCTTTATTAATTAAAGTAGAACAAATTGGTGCGGCTTGTCATAATGGAACAAGAACATGTTTTATGGATCAAATAGATAATTGATTTAATTTGAATTTTTTAAAGAAGCTTTAAACTTTAATCCTTTTACATCGACTTCAGCTTTTATTATTCTATATGGCTCTTCTTTTTCAATCCAAATTTGTCTTATGTTATTATTTAAAGTTATACCCCAATTAAAAACATCACTAATTTCTTTTAATTTTTTTTGGGAATTTTCTTCTTTTTCTAAATCTAGTTTGAAATGATTTGTTTTTATATTTATTGAATCAATTTCTATTTTAACAGAATCTACCCATAGAAATCTAGCATTAAATAATGTACCTTCATGCTCTATTGGAATCCAAATTGCATCAACTTTATCTTTTGGTTCAAACCTAACTCTTTGTAATAAAGAAAAAATATTATTTGTTTCTTTTGGTCTTTCATATGAAATATCAAGACAATCATATTTTTTATATTTATCATTCCATTTAATATTAAAATCATATTTTGCATTAGGTTGATTTATTTTTGAAGTATATTCTAACATTTTAAATGTATTTATATTGTAGATAGTTGAATAATAATTATCTATTTTAAAGAAATTATCAAGAATAGATACTGATTTAGCAGAAAAAATTGTTGTGCTTATATTATTATCTATTATTTCATTTGAGATAGATAATTCGACGCTAGGAATACCTAAAAAACTTATAATGTATTTAAAAGATTCATTTTCTGTAGATAAAATAAAATTATTAATAAAAATAAAAAAAATTATCTTTTTCAAATATGTCTTCCGCCCCATTTTTTATTATTAAAAAATAAAGTATTTATGCTCATATAGATAACATAAGGAATTTGTACAAAAAACCAAAAAAAGAAACTAAATCTCAATTCTTTTAATTTGAAAAGACTTGTTGCTTTTAAAGTTAAAAGAAATTCCACAGACATTTTTATAAATAAAACATATAATAAAAGTATAATATAATTTGAATTTAAAAATGAACTTATAAATAAAATTAGAGGTAGTAAATTAGAAAAAAACGTTATTAGCATCATTATGAAAAAAAAAGGATTTTCATTTTTAAAAAATAAAGCATCTGAAGACCATCTTTTCCTCTGTGAAAAAAATTCATTCCAATTATTGCATGGATTTGTTTTTACATACGAATCTTTATCTACTGCATATACGATTTTCCAGTTAGTTTTCTTTTTTATTAATTCCATTAGAAATGTATCATCTCCACCTAATGCATTAGCAAAATTGTTAAATCCATTTACATCAAAAAAAGCTTTTTTTCTGTAGGCAATATTTTGTCCAGTACAAGCAAGAGGTAAATTTAATTGACTAGAACTTCTTCCAGCTGATGATAATAGAAGGAAGTCTAAAGCCTCAAATCTTTCTTGGTTTGTATTAAATTTTTTTAGCTGAGAGTGACCAATTACAAACCCTACTTCATCAGTAAAATAAGAAGACATTGTTTCAATCCATTTTTTTGGGATTCTACAATCTGCATCGGTTAATAAAAGTATTTCTCCTTTCGCATTATTTATACCAACATTTAAAGGCTTTTTTTTAAAGTTTAGTTTGGAATTTTTATCATCATTCGAACTTAATAATTTGAGATTATTCATATCTCGTTGATAAGACTTGATTATTTTAATAGTATTATCTTTTGAATTATCATCAATAATTATTATTTCAAAAAGATTTGTTGGATATGATTGTTTTTTTAAATCATAAATAATATTTTTGATATTATTTTCTTCATTTAATGTTGGAATTATAATTGATACAAATTTTTTTTTTGAAACTCTTTTTTCTCTGTAAACAAAAAGTCCAATGATAAAAAAAATAATTATCAATGAATATGAAATTATTAAAAATACAGATAATATAAACATTAATTAAATTTTAGACATTAAGCTAATAGCAATTAAAAAATAAGCTAATATACCTAAAATATCAATTGCTGTAGTAACAAATGGACCTGATGCTATAGCAGGATCTACATCAAGTTTTCTAAGAAATATGGGAACTAAGGTACCTATTGATGTAGCTATTATCATTGAAACACAAATTGAAAGACCTAAGACAAATCCTAATTCAGAAGGAGCATTAATAAATTGAAACATGGAGACTATACCTAGAAGCAGACCATAAAAAATTCCAAGTATTAAACCAACTCTCATTTCTTTCCAAATTACTATTCCAACTTTAGATAGTTCTAATCTCCCTGTTGCAAATCCTCTCACAATGATAGTTGAGGATTGAGTACCAACATTTCCTCCCATACCTATAATGACAGGAATGAATGCAGCTAAGGCTATCATTGATTCTAAAAATGGCTCAAACTTACCTATTATATAAGCTGCTATTGTTCCTCCAATCCAGCTAGCAAATAGCCAAGGCAATCTTAACTTTACATTATCGAATGTAGACCTCATCAAAATTTCTCTATCTTTTCCGATACCTGCCATTTGCAGAAAATCTTCTGTTGCTTCCTCTCTAATCACATCAACAACATCATCAACAGTAATAATACCAAGAAGTGTTCTATCAGAATCAATAACTGGAATAGCTAATAAATTATATTTTGAAACAAGTTTAGCAACTTCTTCCTGGTCTGTATTGCTGCTTACAAAAACAACATCGTCTTCCATAAATGATTTCAGTATTGAATCTGGAGGAGCTGTTACAAGATCCCGTAATGAAACCACACCTGTTAAATGTGAGTTTTCATCCGTTACGTATAAATAAAATACCATTTCAGCTTGTTTATAGTTTTGAATTGATGTAATTGCATCTATTGCTTTGGTTGATTCCGGTAAAGAAAAAACATCAAAAGACATTAATCCACCAGCAGAATCATCTGGATAGGACATTAATTCTTCTAGTTCTTCAGATTCTTTATTTTTTAATTTTTCTAAAATTAATTGAGCTTTGTCTTGATCAAGTAGGTTAAGAATATCTGCTATATCATCAGAACCCATTTTTCTTAAAATATTAGCAACTTCTATTGGCTGAAGGGGTAATAATAAATCAGAAATAATGGATTCATCTAATTCACTTAGAAGTTCTCCAGAAGCTTCATTGTTTTTCTGCAATAAATTGAATAAAAATGTTTTTTCATTATTATTAAAATATCTAAAAAGTTGAGCTAAATCTGCACTATGAGTTTTATTTAGAAGTTTTTTTATATTCGAATTTGCTTTTCTTCTAATTAATCTTCTAAAGGTATCAAGTAAAACAGTTATTTCTTTTCCCAACATAGAGTTCTCAATTGAGTTATTAATCATGTAGTAAAATTTTCAATTAATATTAAAACTTTTATTTAAATTTTTAAAACCAAAATAAACTAATAAAAAAGATATTATTAATACTGTTGGAGAAACATGTCCATTTATAACATACCATCCATCAAAAAAACTTTTCCAATTTGCGGATAAAAAAGCCATTGTATTATTCACTGCATGTAATACCATGCTTGGATAAATAGAATTTGTTTTCCACGATAAATAGCCCATTATCAAACCTAAAAGATAAATTTGTATTAACCAAAAGGGTATAAGATGAACAATTGCAAAAAATAAACTACTCATAAGCACTGCTCTAGTGACATTTTTCCATTCTTTTTCAAGTATTTGTTGAAGATATCCTCTGAACATTACTTCTTCAGCAAATGATGCAATTGGAACTGCACTTATAAAAATTAATAATAAGGCAATTGGGTTATCAATCGACATTGTGGAATTAATATTATTTAAAATTTCAGGGGGAGGAATTATTATTCCAATGAGTCTATCAATTTCATCTGAAATAAAAACTATTCCAAATGAAATTAGGAACGAATTAATTAAACTATATTTTGAAATAGAGTTGAGTCGAACTGTTTTTAAAATTGAAACTTTTGACTTACGCAATAATAAAAACAAGGGAATAACTAAAAGAGTTTCACCAATCATTAAAGCTAGAGGAAATAAAGTATTTTCTTTAGAATTTGATAATAGAAGGATTATTGCAGTTACTAAACCAGAAAAAAGAAGGGAAGATATAACAACTGTAAATGCTCCTTTTGGTGTATATATATAATTCATATTTTGTAGTAAATTAAAATAACTTTTTATAAAAAAATAAAATTAAAATTTTAAATTAATAAAATAAGTAATATAAATTTGCTTATTGTCTTTAAGAAAAGAACTTTTCTCAATAAATTAGAAGGCTGAAATAAGGATAAAATCATGCCAGATGAAAAAAAAATAATACAATCATTAAATTCCAAAATTTTAAGTGATAGTAATAAAGAAGAGACTATTGAATGGATTGAATCACTCGATCAAATTGTTAAATTTGGAGGAAGAGAGCGTGGAAAATTTATTGTTCAGAAATTAATTGAAAGAGCACATGAGTTAGGTGCACAACTTCCCTTTAATGCAAATACCCCTTATGTTAATTCCATAGCAAGAATAGATCAGCCAAAATTTCCTGGAGACAGAGTTATTGAGAGAAAAATTAAAAGTATTAATAGATGGAATGCTCTTGCTTTAGTGGTTAAAGCAAATAAAAAACATGATGGTTTAGGTGGACATATTGCAACTTTTCAATCTGCTGCTACTTTATATCAAATTGGTTTCAACCATTTTTTCAAAGGAAAAGGAGATGGATTTGATGGAGACCAAGTTTTTTTCCAAGGTCACGCATCTCCTGGAATGTACGCACAAGCATTTTTAGAGGGAAGATTGACTGAAGCAAACATGAATAATTTTAGACAGGAATTGCAAAAAGGAGGTGGTTTATCATCTTATCCTCATCCTTGGTTAATGCCTAATTTTTGGGAATTTCCAACTGTTTCAATGGGGCTTTCTCCTTTATCTGCTATTTATCAAGCGAGATTTAATCATTACCTAACAGATCGTGGAATTAAAGATACAAACAGTCAACAAGTATGGTCCTTTTTAGGTGATGGAGAATTAGATGAGCCAGAATCTTTAGGAGCTATAACACTTGCTTCAAGAGAAGCTTTAGGAAATTTGAATTTTGTGATTAATTGTAATTTGCAAAGATTAGATGGTCCTGTAAGGGGAAATGGAAAAGTAATTCAAGAATTGGAAACAGTTTTTAGAGGTGCAGGTTGGAATGTTATAAAAGTTATTTGGGGATCAGATTGGGATCCTATTTTAGAAAAAGATAATTCAGGTTTATTGGTTCAACGTATGACAGAGGTAGTTGACGGAGACTATCAAAAATATGTTGTTGAGGATGGAAATTACTTTAGAGAACATTTTTTCGGAAAATATCCTGAAGTATTGAATTTAGTTAAAAATATTAATGATAATGATTTAAAACATTTAAAAAGGGGAGGACATGATCCCGAAAAAGTTTATGCAGCTTTTAAAAATGCATATGATTGTAAAAATAAGCCCAGTGTTATTTTGGCCAAAACAGTTAAAGGTTATGGAATGGGAGACGCTGGTGAAGGAAAAAATATTACCCATCAACAAAAAAAACTTAATATTGAACAACTTAAATTATTTAGAGATCGTTTTGATATACCTATCTCAGATAAAGAAATTGAGGATATTCCTTTTTATAAGCCCAAGGAAGGAAGCGAAGAATTAAATTATTTACTCGAATGTAGAAATGATTTAGGAGGGTTTGTACCACAAAGAAAAGCTTTAACAAACGGAATGGATTTACCAAAACCTGAATCCTATAATGAATTTTATTCTGGAAGTGAGAGACCAGTATCTACTACAATGGCTTGTGTAAGATTAATGTCTGTTTTATTAAAGGACAAAACAATAGGAAAAAGAATTGTACCTATAGTTCCAGATGAAGCTAGAACTTTTGGTATGGAATCTTTTTTTAGAGATGTTGGTATTTATTCACATTTAGGACAATTATATAAACCTGTTGATTCAGACACATTTTTATACTATAAAGAAGCTAAAGACGGTCAAATTTTAGAAGAAGGAATAACTGAGGCTGGCTCAATGGCAAGTTTTACAGCTGCAGGAACAGCATATTCAACTCATGGTGTTGATATGATTCCTTTTTTTATATATTATTCAATGTTTGGTTTCCAAAGAATAGGAGATTTTATTTGGGCATTTGGTGACTTAAGAGGAAGAGGTTTTCTTTTAGGTGCTACTGCTGGAAGGACAACTTTAAATGGTGAAGGTTTACAACATCAAGATGGACACAGTCATATTTTAGCAAGCACTGTTCCAAATATTGTAGCATATGATCCATCCTTCGCATGTGAAATTGCAGTAATAATAAAAGATGGATTAAGAAGAATGTATCAAGATAGAGAGGATATTTTTTATTATTTGACTTTACATAATGAAAATTATCCAATGCCTCCTTTAAAAAAAGATTCTGAAGATGGTATTTTAAAAGGATTATATAAATTCAAATCTGGATCAAATAAAAAAATTAAAGCTCATATTTTCGGAAGCGGAGCTATAATGAATGAGGTCCTAAAAGCTCAGAATATTTTAGAAAAGGAATATAATGTATCAGTTGATGTTTGGAGCGCAACAAGTTATAAACAATTAAGACAGGATGCTTTATCAATTGAAAGATGGAATTTGCTTAATCCTAATAAACCAACCAAAAAACCGTTTGTTACAAAGTTATTAGAGAATGAAAAAGGTCCATTTATAGCAGTTTCAGATTATATGAAATTGATATCTGATCAAATTTCAAAATGGGTTCCAGGTGGAATAAAAAGTTTAGGTACTGATGGTTTTGGAAGAAGTGATACTAGAGAAGCTTTAAGAAGACATTTTGAAGTAGATCATGGCATGATTGTTGTTACAGTTCTTTATGAATTAGTTTTAAGAAAACAATTATCAATTGATTTATTAAATAAAGCAATGAAAGAATTTAAAATTAATAACAAAAAACTTGATCCTTTGTTCCTTTAAGATTTTTTTACCAATTCATGCAGTATTATTCCGCAAGATACCGCTACATTTAAAGACTCCACTTTTCCTTTTCCAGGAATTGTAATGATTTTATCAGCAATTAAATGATTGATTGGAGACACACCATCTGCTTCACTTCCTAAAATTAAACACCATTTATTTAATGAATCTGATTTTGATATTTTTTTTCCCGATTTATCTGCCAATAAAATTTTTATCTTATTTTCTTTGATAATATTTAAGGGAATATTTGATATTAAATTTAAATTAAAATGAGCGCCCATTCCACTTCTTACAACTTTAGAATTATAAGGATCCACACAATCAGGAGACAAACCTATATTTTTAACTCCAAACCATTCAGCTGACCTAAGAATTGCTCCTAAATTTCCCGGATCTTTAACTTTATCAAGATATATCCAATTAAAACGCGATTTTACACAATTTTCAAATTTTGGTGTATTAATTGATGCTATCCCAATTAGACCTTGACTTGTTACCGTATCAGAAAAAATATTAAATATCTTTTCTTCTATCTCCTTAGTATTAATTTGACTATTAAGATATGGTTTAATTTTAGAGAAATTATTGAATGAACATTTTTCGGGACAGTAATAAATATCAGTTATTAACCCAGCTTTTAATCCTTCAATAATTAATCTTTTACCCTCAACTAAATATTTTTTATTTTCATTTCTAAATTTTTTTAAATTGAGCGAAGATATATATTTTAATTCTTTTTTTGAAATCATTATTATATTGAAAGTTATAAAAAATTATATATTTAAAAAAACATCGTTCATACAAAATGAATACTTAAATTATAGTAAGTTAAAAGATTTAAAAAATGAGTAAAAAAGTAACTCCTAAAAGTATAGACCATTCTAAATGGTACACCGATGTAATATTGAAAGCGGATCTTGCAGATTATGGACCTGTTAAAGGCACAATGGTAATTAAACCTTACGGGTATTCAATTTGGACATTAATTAAGGATTCAATTGATTTAAAGTTAAAAAATACAGGCCACTCTAATGCTTATTTCCCCCTCTTCATTCCAAAATCTTTTTTAAGCAAAGAAGCTGAACATGTCGAAGGTTTTGCAAAAGAATGTGCTGTAATTACACATCATAGATTAAAAACCGATCCTAATTCAAATGATTTAGTAGTAGACCCTGATTCAAAATTAGAAGAAGAAGTGATTGTTAGACCTACATCTGAAACGGTTATTTGGTCTATGTATAAAAAATGGATTCAATCATATAGAGATTTACCTATACTTATTAATCAATGGGCAAATGTAGTTAGATGGGAAATGAGAACCCGTCTTTTTTTAAGAACAACTGAATTTTTATGGCAAGAGGGACACACTGCACATTCTAATAAAATAGATGCGCAAAAAGAAGCTATTGATATTCTAAAACTTTATAAAGACGTATCTGAAAAAATCATGGCAGTTCCTGTTTTAACGGGTATAAAATCAGAATCTGAAAAATTTGCTGGAGCTGAAATAACTTATTGTATTGAATCAATGATGGGAGATAAAAAGGCACTTCAAGCAGGAACATCACATTATTTAGGACAAAATTTTGCAAAAGCGTTTGATGTAAAGTTTCAAACAAAAAATAATAAAGAAGACTATGTATATGCTACAAGCTGGGGAGTTTCAACTAGATTAATAGGTTCAGCTATAATGGTTCATGGAGATGATAAAGGATTAAGACTTCCACCTAAAATAGCACCTTATCAAATTGTTATAATACCTATTGGAAAATCTCAGGATGATATTAATAAAATATTACAATTCTTTAAAAAACAGATTAAAGATTTTAAAGATTCTGGATTGAGGGTATTTATTGACGATCGAAAAGATTTAAGCCCAGGTTTTAAATTTAATGAATGGGAAATGAAGGGTGTACCCATCAGAATAGAAATAGGATTTAGAGATTTAAATAATAATCAAATTACTGTTGCTAGAAGAGATGATAACACAAAAGAAATAATTTCATTAAATAAAGTCAATGAAAGAATTAATAACTTAATTGAAGAAATTCAAAATTCTTTATTTGAACAAGCTTTAGAATTTTTAAATTCAAATATTTTTGAAATAAATAATTATGATGAATTCAAAAAAATTATGCAACAAAATAAGGGTTTTGTTAAATGTGGTTGGGATGGTAGTGCTAAAACTGAATCAATAATTAAAGAAGAAACAAAAGCAACTATTAGATGTATTCCTTTTAAGCAAAATATTAAAAATCTCAAGTGCATCTTTTCTGGTAAAGAAGCAAAATTTGAAGTTATTTTTGCAAAATCTTATTAATAATGGGATTAAAATCGACTTCAGGAATAGTATTAAAAACATTTTCTTATGGAGATACAAGTAAGATAATTAGATGTTATACAAGAGATTTTGGTAAAATATCTTTAATCGCAAAAGGTGTTAAGACATCAAAGACTTTACAAATTGGTTATCTTGAACCAATAAATTGTATATCAATTGATTTATATTATAATCCAAAACGACAATTACAAATTTTTTCAAAAGCAGAATTTGACCATCCCTTTTTATCAATTAAAAACAGTATTAAAAAGTTAAGTTATTCTTTTGCTGTAGTTGAATTGATTGATAAAACAGTTAGTGGTGAAGAATCTCATTTACAATTATTTAATTTAACAAAAGATATTCTATCTGCAATTAATGACAATAGAGGTAAAATAAATATTATATTTTGGTTCTTTCAATTGAAATTATTAAATCTATTAGGATTTAAGCCAAATTTATCTAATTGTTCAAATTGTCAAAATTCTTTGATTACAGCAAATTTTTTTTCTGGGGAATTATTTTGTGATAAATGTTCTTCTATACGACAAATCAAATTAAATAAAAATTCATTGAATATGTTAAAATCTATAAATAAAATAAAAATTGAAAATATGTCTAAATTAAATATTCATTCAATTGAAAGAAAAGAAATTGGTGAATTTTTAAAACAATATTATAGTTATCATATCGATGGTTTAAGAGAAATTAAATCATTGCGTGTAATGGAGAGCATCTTAAATTAATACTAATGTCATATTTTAATAGAAAATTTAATTACTTGACCGGTTCTGCATTAACAGATGGTATAAAAATTTTAATATTAATAAATTTTTTAATTTTTTTTCTGCAATCAATATCTGGACAAGAAAGAATATTATTTCAACTATTTGGAATTGTTCCCTCTAATACTTTTTATAAACTAATGATTTGGCAACCGTTTACATATTTGTTTTTTCATGGGGGAATATGGCATGTTTTTATTAATATGTTTGTTTTATGGATGTTTGGATCTGAATTAGAAAGAATTTGGAAAAAAAATTTTTTTTTAAAATATTATTTTATGACAGGAATAGGATCTGGCATAATAACTGTATTATTAAGCTTAAATTCTTCTATACCAGTTGTTGGTGCTAGTGGTGCTGTTTATGGTATACTTTTAGCTTATGGGTTAATGTTTCCAAATAGAAAAGTTTATTTATATTTTTTAATTCCATTAAAAGTAAAATATTTTGTTTTATTCATTGGCATCATTGCTTTTTTTTCATCTTTTGGATCGAATGATGGAATTAGTCATTTAACACATTTATCAGGAATGATTATTGGTTTAATTTATTTAAAGTCAAAATTTGAACTTAATTCATTAAAAAAAATAATTTCAAAATTCAGATTAAAATATATTGATATTTTAAATCAAAAAAATAGACAGCATCAAGATGATTTGAGATTTGAAGTCGATTCAATATTAGATAAAATTAATAAAAAAGGATATGATAATTTATCAGAAAAAGAAAAAAAATTTTTATATGAGGCAAGTAAAAAACTTTCTCAAAATCAATATAGAAATTAATTTATTGTCTTGATATGATTGTAAATTAAACCCCATCTTAAACCTCTATCATTAATATAAATTGATTTAAGATTTAACTCTTTCATAAGAAGTTTTAAAATAATTGACCCTGTTGGAATGATATCAGCTCTTTTTTCATCAATTCCATTTAATTTAATTCTATCTTTAATTTTCATTTTACATAATTTTTTTTTTATTTTTGTCAAGTTTTTTATATTTAATTTGGATCCATGAATAATTTTAGAATCATATTTTTGAATATTTAAATCAATAGATTTTAATGTTGTAAGTGTACCTGCAACTCCAATTCCTAAATGAATATTTTCTTTATTAAACGGAAAATGAATTTTTTTAGTTAGTATTTTTTTTATTTTAATTTCCATTTGATCTAGTTCATTTTTAGTTGGTGGATCATTATTGATAAATTCTTCAGTTAAATTTACTGTTCCAAAACCAAGACTTATTTTTGAAAAAATTGAGTTTGAATTTCCGACAACAATTTCGGTACTTGCTCCACCAATATCAATCATACAGATGTTCTTATTATATTTTTTAAATTCATTTATAGTTGCTAAAAAAGTTAATTTTGCCTCATTTTGTCCAGATATAATTTCAATTGGAATATTAAAATTTTTTAATATTGATTTTGAAAAAATTTCACCATCAATTGCATTCCTTAAAGCTGCGGTTCCAACAGCTAATATGTGATCTGGATTGTATTTAGTTATTAAAGTTTCAATTTTTTTAAAAACATTTAAACATCTTTTTTTGGCATCTTCATGAAGAAAACTATTTTCCTTGATTCCTTGAGCTAATCTAATTAAATATATTTTTTCTAAAATAGGTATTATTCTATGATTATCTATTTTAGCAATTAGAATACTTAGTGAATTTGATCCTAAATCAATAGATGCAATTATCATTTATTAAAAGTTTTCTGTTTATAACCATCAACAAGTTCAAATAATAGTCTAAGTTTAATAAAATGATTACATAATTTTGATGGTAATAGTATTATTAAAATATCACATAATAATGAATTGAATTTATTAAATATTAATTTTATTAGTATTTTTGAAATTATAGTATTGTTTTGAAACAAAGATAGTCCAAAATCTTTATGTAGTTCTGGAAATGAATTTAGAACAATTGGTAAGTTGTTTGATCCATAATCTTTGAAATCGTTTAGTGCGATTTTGAAATTTTTAAGTTTATGTTGTTTGACTTTTATACTTGATTCAAAAAAAAGATTGTCAGGGAAATTTTTCCATAACCTATAGCTATAATGTAAATCTATTCCATAACCTTTTAATTCTTCATTTAATAAACCAGTTTTATCTAATGCAAATTTTTTTACTGATGTTGCTGTAAAAATAAAGTATTTATATGGCAGGGATATTTGATCTCCATATAGTTTAGCACCTCTTTTTTTATTACTTAGAAATTTATTATACTTGGTTTTATTTTTAGAAACATTTGGAATTACGTTTGATAATAAACCTATTATATTTTCATTCTCATGAAAAGAAACATGAAATAATACAAAATCTTTATCAATTTCAATATCACAATCAAGAAATATAACAATATTACCTTTAGCTTGTTTTATTCCTGAATTTCTAGAAGCACATCTACCCCTGTTTTCTTTATGATTAATAATTTTTAGATTTTTGTGATGATTATACTTTTTTAGTAAATCATGTGAATTATCTGTTGAACCATCATTTACTATTATTATTTCAAATTTATCAATTGGAAAATTTTGTTCAAGGATTTTAGGAATAGTTTTATCAATTATGTCTTCACAATTATAAACTGAAATTACTACAGAAGCTTTCATTTGTTTATGATTTTTTCATAAATACTAGCAGTTTTTTCAGCAACCTTTTCCCAAAGAAAATTATTTTTTATATGGTCTGATAATTCGTTTGATTTTGATATTTCAAGGTTTTTTTCTATGGCATTTTTAATATTTTCAATTGAATATGGATTAATATAAGTTGCAAAATTATTAAAATAATATTCTGTTCCACCATATTTAGTTATTACAATTTTTGAACCAGCTAGCCCCGCTTCAAGTCCAGCAATTCCAGGAGTTTCATATTTTGCAGGTAAAACAAAAACTTTCGATGCAGCATATGCTGATTCTAACATCTTAGAGTTATGATCTAACCCATCAATAATAATTAAGTTTTTATTTTTTTTTGCTTCCTTTATACAACTTAAACCCTCAGAAGTATTATAGATTTTTCCTATAATAACTGCGGGATGATCAATTTTTGATAATGCTTTTATTAAAGTTAAAGTATTTTTTCTTTCAATACCTATGTGACCGACATTTAAAATAAAATCTTTTATTCCATATTTATTAATAAATATTTTTGGATCAGCTTCAAGAAATCTCTTTTCCACACCATTTGGAATAATTTCAATTTTACTATTTTTTACTCCAAGACCATTTTTTATTAATAATTTTTCTTTATCCGTATTTGGTAATACCTTATCAGACCACTGACAAATTTTTTTACTTACATTATAATCTGTCCAAATTCCAGGAACAAAATTATTTATAACTTCATTTGATTTAATTACAAATTTTATTGATAATGGTGATTGTCTTGTAAAAAAAATTGGACTAACTACAAATTTTTTTTTTTCTGAATTTACAAATCTTGCAAAATCAAATACACCAAAGTTAGATGAAAAAATATGAAAAATATCAGTTTTCCTAAATTGATTATTATCATTCCAAATATCATAAAGTTGAACTCTAAGACCTAATTTTTCTAAATGTTTTTTAGTTTGTAAAATTTGAGTTCTTGGGCCCCCATGTTTAATATCAACCGTATGATAACTAACAATTGAAATATTCATAGTTTAATTTTCCAATAAAATTGTAGAATGTTATTCATTATTATTTTTCTGTTAATTTTATTTAATTGTTCATAGTTAGTTGAAATTGAATTTGCATTTTTAATTTTCCATTTAAGATTTTTTATATCATTTAAATCACTTTTATTACTAATTATTGACTTCATATTTAATTTCGAAATTTTTAAAAATACGCTATCATTCCAATTCTGATAATCAATTATTATCTTATCATTTAAAATATTTGCGTTCCATTTAATTTTTAATCTTTCTTTCCACCATTTAGAAAAATCCATCAAAGTTAATGATGGTAAATTTAATTCATTAATTTTTTTAAAAAGCCATTTTAAAATTTTCTCATCGAATTGTTTAGGATGATCATAAATAAAAATTGGCAAGTTATTTGATGTGTTATTTTTAATTAAGTTACTATAATATTCTTTCATTTGGTTTAAAGAGTGTTTTGAATTTTTTAGAGATCCAACACAAATTGGGTGAATTGGAACTTGAAGAACATTACTTGATTTATTTTGATTCATTATTGGGTAAAAAGGTAAGTTATCATAATCTAAAGCAAATTCAGATGAATATTTAAAATTGAAATAATTGATTGTTTGACTAAGACTATTATTCCAAGTTCCAAATGGTGAAGCAAAGCCAAAATCTTTAATCCCATTTTTTTCTAATATGGAAATTCCTTTTTGTATATTCATTTTATTTTTTTTTAAATTATTAAAAACTTTATGTCTATAACAATGTAGACCAACTTCTTGTTTTTCCATAGATTTATATATATTTATCCAATTGTTTGATGATTTTGTTTCAACAAACCAAGTTGCTTTAATATTATAAGATTTACATATTGAATATAATTTTTCAATTTCGTTTTTTTTTGCAAAATCCGTGTCTATTCTAAAATTAAATATTGTTTTATTGTCATTGGGAAATTCATTAAGAGTTAAAAGAGGCAATTTTTTTTTATCATATATTTTTAAAAGTGAGAAGTAAATTATTTCTCTAATACTTCTTTTAGAAACTTCAGATACTCTTTCATTTGGAAAGAAATTATTTAAAGATGGAAAGTTTTTTCTTCTATTTTTAATTGACTTTATACAATCAATCAAACCACTTGGAATAATTATTCCATAACCTTTTCCAATAGTAAAAGTATCTATTAAAAATCTTCCATATTGATCTTTAAGAAATTTACTTTTTTTTGAAATTGATAATGTTGAATTAATAATACCTGGTGTGACTTGAGAAAAAATTTCGTCCATATCTGAATTAATGTATTTAACAAATAAATCTCTAGTTGAGATTTTGAATAATCTTTTTGCAATATTACTTTCTATAATTATACCACCCCCTTCAAATATATATTTATAAATATCTGATTTAATTAATCCGGAATTAGAATTAATAATTACACATGCATGTTCATTTAATTTATCAAAAGAGGAATTTTTAATGTGAAAATATGGTGGTCTAATTTGATCAAGAATGATTTTCCATATTGGATTTAAATTCGTTATTCCTATTGAAAGACTTTTCATTGTATGTTATTTATTAAAAAATCCCTGTCTTTTTTTGATATATTCATTGATAAAAAAAGGACTATAGGAAAGATTATTAATTTTACAATTATTAAATATTTAAAATTAAATGAAAATTGAAAATAAGTAAATATACATAGTAAAATAAATGGAAAAATGATTGACTGAAAAAAATTAAATTTTATTTTTTTTATTAGTTGAAATAACATAATTATTAGAGATATTAATTGAAATATAACCAAACAAAAAGATAATTTTATTGCAAGATTTAGTTCAGAAAAAACGAAAAAAAATATAAAACCTAGGCTTCCTAAGATCAAAGATTTAAGATAAACTTTTTCTTTATCTAGACCAATCAAAGTGAACGTAAGAATTGAATTAATTAATGAAAAAATAAAATAATAACATAATACTTGAAAAATATTTGAAGAATTTTTGAAATTAACCCCAAATATAAATGAAAAAAAATCATTTGGTATTTGTAAAGATAAAACTCCTATGATGATACTCAAGAAAACTATCGATTTTAATATGATGTCAAAGTATGTTTCGAACTTTTTTTTATCTGTTTGAATTAATCTGGTAATTGTAGGAAAAAGCAAACTGTATAAAATCCGATTAATAATTAATAATAAAATAATAACTCTAAACGCAATATTAAATAATCCTCCTTCATATGAATTAAAATAACCTAAATAAATTGGAGGAAATTGTATAATTATTTGGGCAATTATAGTTGATAATCCTAATGGTAAAGCATTTTTTAATATTTCTAATTTTGAATATTTTATTTTTTCATGTTGAATTTTTAATGATTTAAAATTTATTATACCTAAATAAATAGTTTGAATTAAAATAGAAGCAATCCAAGCTAAAGGGATTATAATTAATTCTGTTTCTTTATTTATAAATAAAATAATAAATAAAAAATAAGTTGAACTTGCTAAAATTCTTCCTTTTGAAATAATTTTAAAATTTTGAAGACCTTGAAAAACCCATTCTGTTAAAAAAGAAGTTGGAATTAATGCTAATAAATAAATCAGACTTAATAAATAAAGTTCTGATTGAAAAAAATAAATTCTTAGTATTATTAAAATAAATAAATAAATAATTATTGATAAAGAGAATCTAATTTTAAAAATTTTTTTAAGTAAATCAGATGTATTTTTATTTAATTGAGAAATAATTTTTGTACCCCAAATAGGTAATCCAAGTTCTGATAGTACATTTCCTATTGTAAGAAAACTCAAACTAGCAGCTAAAAGGCCCATTCCCTCTGGTCCAAAATTTCTTGCTAAAAATATTATTGATAGAAAACTTAAAAATCTAGATATTAAATCACTACTTCCAAGAAAAAAAATATTTTTAAATATCTTTTTCATCTATTAATAATTGTATCAAGTTTTTTATATCTTGAAAAACTTGAAAATCTATTTGGAGATTTTTTTAAATCAGTTTTTTTTGATTTATCAAGAGCTTTTTTAACGGTTTTAATAATATTTGAAAAATTATTTAAATCAACTATTAAATCAGAGTTTTCAACAATTTCTTTTAATCCTCCTACATTACTTACGATAGGTACACATCCACATAATATTGCCTCAACACACGCTAATCCAAAAGATTCTTTTCTACTGAATTGACAATATATATCAGAATCGTTATAATGTTTTAATAATTTTTTTTGATCTACCTGTGGTTCTATTAAAACATTTTTTGGAATAGAAATATTTTTTAATAAATTTTGATTTACACCTATTATAGTAAATTTTGCATCTTTTATTTCTTTAGCTAAATTAATAAAAATATCTATTCCTTTAATTTTTAATCTTTTATGATCAAAGCAATTAGCCACAGTTAAAATATTTCCATTATTATTTTTTTTATTAATTTGTTTCCAAAAATCAATATTAACACCTGGATATATAACAGATAGATTGCTGGGTTTTTTATCGCAGATTTTTATTATGTTATCTTTGATATAATTCGATGAAGCAATTATGTGATCTGCATTATTTAATGCAAATTTTATAATTGGAAATTTCCATCTTTTTTGAAGAAGACCATACCCAAGATTTTGATCAAAAATAACGTCAGCTCCTCCTACAATAATTATTGTTTTTTTATTAAATATTTTTGATAAAAAAATAATCAAAGCACTATACGTTGATGCAAACCAAACTATATACACTCGATGATTATAACAATTTTTTAATATTTGATATATTGCATTTATCCCTGATGCTGAAACCCATTTTGAAATATAATTGTTGTTTAAGTATTTAAAATCATCTTTGATAAAAGAAGTTTTAAATGTTGAAAAAAGAAAAACCCTCACTTTTTTTTTCATTAAAATGAAATCATTTTTGATTTAAAGATGAATAGATAAAATATTATACAAATTAAAGTTTTTACTGCTAAGGACATAAAAAATAATTGTGAAAAAATAATTAACAAAGATGATATGAAAAATATTATAAAAATTTTAAACCATTCATATTTTATTGAAAATAATTTTTTTGAATAAAAGTAAGTTAAGACTGCCATGCTCAAATGTCCAAAAAGTGTTGCAATTGCTGAACCGATCATTCCATAAACTGGTATTAATAAAATATTTGTGAAAATATTAATAATAGCACTAAAAATAATTATAGAAGGAATTATTTTTGTTTTTTCTTTATAATAAATTCCTGGAAGAAAATTATAATATGCACCTTGAAAGATGTAAGATAATAATATTATAGGGACGAAATGAATTGATTCCACATAAGCTTTTCCTAATAACGAAAATTCAAAAATCTGAATAGTAATCACCTCTTTAAGAAAGAATGAAATGGTTAACCAAATCATGATAGCTATTGATATGTAAAATGTAAATATTTTTGAGAATAATTTTCTTGTTTCATTATTTTCTTTAGAATTTAAGAAAAATGGTTGCCATGCATAATTAAATGCGGTTGAAAATATTAGCATAAAAATACCTAATTTATATCCAGCAGTATATATTCCAACAATATCATTGTTTGTCATAATCGATAAAATATATCTATCAATGGATTCCATTGTTATTGAGGCAATTCCTGCTGGAAGAAATGGTAAACCAAACTTTAAAAACTTTTTAATATAATCAAGTTTTAAAATAATTTTAAATGATTTAAATGAGGCAATTATAATAAACAAAAAAGAAGTAATAGATGCTATTAAGACACTATAAAAAACACCCTCAATTCCTATTTTTTCTATTATTAAAAAATAGATGTTAAAAAATAAAGTTATGCATACATTAATTAATTTTAAGGAAATGAAAATAAATGGTTTTTTTTGGATTCTTAACAAAGCGAAAGGAATGTGCGATAAAGAATCTAAAAATAATATAGAAGAGGTAATATTAAATAATTCTTGATATGTTTGATCTTTAAAAAAGAAAAAACTTAATTGTTTTGAAAATAAAAAAATTAAAAATGATAATATAATACTTGAAAAAAGATTTAAAAAAAAAGCAGTTGAAAAAATTATTTTTTGATTTTTAATATTTTTTTCTTTTGCATAATATTTTAAAAATGAAGAATCTAATCCGTAATGATAAATTATATTCATAAAACCCATAAAAACATATATAATAGTTATTATACCATATTCACTAGGAGTTAAAATATTTGTGTAAAGCGGTAATAAAAGAAATGTTATTAACCTAGTAAAAACATTTCCAAAACCATAAATAAGAGTATCGATGGAAAGATTTTTAATACTTAGTTGCATATTTGTAATAATTTTCTATTATAAATGTGTAAAATAATTAGCTTAAATTAATTTAATAATAAACATAAAATATGTTTTTTTTTATGGAACAAGAAGTTAAGAATGTAATTAGTTTGTGCTAAAATTAATTTATTGATAATTTTGATACAATATTTTAAGGTAAAAATAAAAAATGAGTAAAATTTCAAAAGTTATAGGTAGACAAATTCTTGACTCTAGAGGAAATCCTACGATCGAAGTTGATGTAATATTAACTGATGGAAGTATTGGACGTGCGGCTGTTCCTTCAGGAGCATCAACTGGTAAGCATGAGGCTGTAGAATTAAGAGATGGTGATAAAAATATTTTTTTAGGAAAAGGAGTTTCAAAAGCTTTAGTTAATTTAGAAAAACATCTTGCTCCAGCTGTTAAAGGTTTGGACGTTTTAGATCAAAGACAAATAGATAATAAATTAATTGAATGTGATGGAACACCCAATAAAGGTAAAATAGGAGCTAATGCAATTCTAGGTGTTTCTATGGCAGCAATTCACGCAGCTTCAAATTATAAAAAAGTTTCATTATTTGAATCTTTAAAGATTACAGATAATATTTCTTTACCCATCCCAATGATGAATATCCTAAATGGTGGAAGTCATGCTAATAATAGTGTTGATATTCAAGAGTTTATGGTTTTTCCTGTTGGAGCATCAACTTTTTCAAATGCTTTAAGGATGGGAACGGAAATTTTTCATAAACTTAAATCAGTTTTAAACAAAATGAATATGAATACTGCTGTTGGAGATGAGGGAGGTTTTGCACCTAACCTTCAATCAAATGAAGAAGCAATTGAAGTTATAATGGAAGCTATAAATCTAGCTGGATATACTCCTGGAAAAGAAATTTTTTTAGCATTAGATGTTGCTGCTTCCGAATTATTTAATATTAACGAAAAAAAATATAATCTCGAATCTGAAGGTAAAATATTAACCAGCGATGAAATAATCGATTATTACATTGATTTAGTTAATAAATATCCAATTATATCTATTGAGGATGGATTAGATGAGGATGATTGGGATGGTTGGGTTAATCTAAATGATAAACTAGGAAATAAAGTACAGATAGTTGGAGATGATTTAACTGTTACAAATATAAAAAGGCTAGAAAAGGCAATTAATTTATCAGCTATGAATACAATTTTAATTAAATTAAATCAAGTAGGTACTGTTTCTGAAACAATTGATACAATAAATCTTGCAAGAGAAAATCAAATGGGTGCAATTATATCTCATAGATCAGGCGAGACAGAAGACACAACTATTGCTGATTTTTCCGTAGCTATGGGTATGGGTCAAATAAAAACCGGTTCTGCATCAAGAACTGATAGAATATGTAAGTATAATCAACTATTAAGAATCGAAGAAAATTTAGGGGATAATGCAATCTTTGCCAAATCAGATATCTTAGGTTTTAAATCTTAAAAGTATTTTGAATAAAAATAAAAGAAATATTTTTTTTAAAAAAAGAAAATCGTCGAGACGATTAATTACTCCAGTCCAAAATAAAAATTTTTTTTATAAAATAATTTTCGTTTTTATAATAATTTTAATATTAATTTTTGTTTTAGATGATCATGGACTTTATAGTTTTTATGAAGTAAACGAAACTAAGAGAAAATTAAATAAAGAAATTGATGATTTAAGGATTGAAAAGTTACAGCTAAATTCAACGAAAAATAAACTAGAAAATGATATTGATTATATAGAAGATTTAGCAAGAGAAAAATTGAGAATGGCTAAACCTGGGGAAAAGGTTATAAAAATTATAAAGGATTCAAATTCTCATTTTCAACCTTAATTGTTACAAAAGCATCTAGATATATTTCAACTCTTCTATTTCGTGACCTACCATCAACAGTTTTGTTTTGATAAAGTGGTCTAAATTCACCATATCCCATTGCAGAAAATTTGTTTTGAGGTAATCCCGAGTATTTTGATAATAATGTAACTACATTTAAAGCCCTAGCAGTAGATAATTCCCAATTAGATTTCCACTTGTTTTGTAATTTTAAAGGAAGTGGTAAGTTGTCAGTATGACCTTCCGTTCTAATCTCAATATTTAAACTTTTATTATTTTTTTCAATAGCCTCTACAAATTTTTGAAAAGTTGAATCTTTTTCCAAACTTACAATTCTTGAATTTTTGATTAATTGTCCAATTTGATCTAAAGTTGGAAGAACTTCTTGTTTTAATTCTGCATCTGCAGATTGGAAAAGTTGGTTGCTGCCCATTGTAATTTTTACACCTTTTGTTACTCTATCAACTTGAACGTCAATATCAGACAATTCAATTTTTAGTTCTTTATAAGTTTCATCTAAAAGCATATCAATTATTTGATCAATTTGCTTTTCTGCTTCATTCATTATAACAATGATTAATATAAAAAAAGTAAGTAATAATGTTACCATATCACCAAATGTTACCGCCCAGGCAGTACTTCTAGCTTTACCTTCGTTAAATGATATTTGATTAACTTTACGAGGCATTTTTGTTCTTATCTTTTTTTCTGTTGCTTTGCGGAACAAAAGTCAACAACTTTTCTCTTAAAATTATAGGATGATCTTTAGAATGAATTCCAATAATTCCTTCAACCATTATATCTTTTACCATGAGTTCTTCTTCTGATTTTCTCTTAAGTTTACCTGCAAGAGGTAAAAAAACAAGATTTGACAATAATACTCCATAAAAAGTAGTAATCAAAGCTAACCCCATACCACCTAATAGTTCCGCAAATCTTTCTGCAACACTAAACTCCATTGCACCAAAATCAGATGGATCTGAGGAAGCAAAGTTTTTCATCATTATTATCAATCCCAGAACAGTTCCTAACATTCCAAAAGCTGGAGCGTATGCCCCCATATATAAAAAGATTTCTTGACCTAGACTATGTCTTCTCTCAATATTAGACATTTCAAGTTCTAAATATGTTCTTAAACGCTGAGAATCCCTTTCATTAATTGCTAAATCTAAACCATCTTTTAAAAATTTATCATTTATAGTTTCAAGTTCAGGTTCTAATGCTAAAATACCTTTTTTTCTTGAAATATCAGCTTTTTCTACAAGTTGATCAATAACGCTTAAATGTTCAATATTTTGTCTTTTAAAAGCCGCACCAACAATTCTTAATAATGCTTGAACATTTCTTAATGGATAATTTACTAAAGTCGCAGACAGGGTTCCGCCAAGAACAATTAGAACAGAACCAAAGTCCATAAACCAAATAGGGTCACCATTTTTTGTTAATACTGTAAAAATGATAATTAACATACCTATGAACAATCCAAAAGCTGTACCTAAATCCATATAATAATCCTTAAATTATAATTATTAAAAAATTACCAAAATTAATCATCATTATTCAACCCAAACATTTTCATCTCCATAAATACTTTTTAGCTTATTAATGAATTTATCATCATTAGAAACTTTTAATTTTTTTGAGTAAAATTTTTTATTTTCTCCTAAACTATCATATAAGTGAAAAAAAACTTTGGAATTACCTTGGTGATTATTTATTAGATTATATAATTCATCAACATCATCTTCTTTCATTTTATTAACTTCCAATACAATATTCATTATTGAAGGATTTTTACCTTGAACATCATCAAGCGATTCAATAGAATCAACAATAATTTTTAAAATATTTTCATTAATTCCAGAGGTTGATTTTCCTTTTACAAATATCAATCCCCCTTCAACAATTAAAGATTTAAATTTTGAAAAAGAATCATGAAATATTAATAAATCAACTGTTCCACCTATACATTCAAGTTTACAAAAAGCCATTTCTTGATTTTTTTTATCAAAATGGTGTTTTAATTCTGTAATTATTCCTCCAATTTTAATTTTTTCTAAATCTTCATTTTTTTCAGTAAAATCATAGTTAGAAAATTTTTCTAAAGTTTTAGAATATTCTAAAAGTGGGTGACCACTAAGGTAAAACCCCATTAATTCTTTTTCATAATCAAGTTTTTTATTTTCATTCCAATCTTCAATTTCAGGTAGTTTAACATAATTTGTAAAATCTGTATTATTTTCACTATTGTTAAA
>Ga0208624_1000066_pt1 | contig 56439 bp, 48 predicted proteins | sample Knorr_S23_td_DCM_FD_185607 | JGI IMG/M metagenome (GOLD analysis project Ga0208624, IMG submission 185607) | Marine microbial communities from Southern Atlantic Ocean transect - Knorr_S23_td_DCM_ad_71m_LV_A (SPAdes) (version 2) | ecosystem: Environmental > Aquatic > Marine > Oceanic | place... | reverse complement strand
GAGCGGCCACGCGGCATCCGTGGGCGAGATGCTCTCGATGGCCCTTTCGAGGATGGAGGGGCCCTTCTCAGCCATCGACGTGGGTTGCGGGAACGGGTGGGTCTGCAGGGCGCTAGAGGATAACGAGGACTGCGAGGTCGCCATCGGGGTGGATGGCTCCGAGGAGATGATTAGGAAGGCTAGGGAGAGAGGCGATGGGGAGTTCCACCATGCTAGGCTTCCAGGGTGGGCGCCTTCGCGAAGGTTCGATCTCGTTCACTCTATGGAGTTCCTCTACTACCTCGTGGACCCTGTAGCGATGCTTGCCGAGATCCAAGAGAACTGGATGGAGCCTGGGGGTATTTTGGTCGCCGGCGTCGACCACTACCTCGAGAACGAGGACAGCCTGGATTGGCCCGGGAGTCTCAACGTGCACATGTCCACCCTGAGTCAGGAGGAGTGGAGGCAGGGCATGACCGACGCTGGATTCATTGACGTCGAGACCAGTAGAGTTGGACTCAAGGATGGTTTCGTCGGCACCCTCGCATTATTTGGGAGAAAGCCTGTCGCCTGATTAACTCCCCTTTGAGAATGCTATCAGACGGTCTATCGGCAGATGGTCGACCGTGTCCTTGCAGTAGTGCGCCTCGACCACGGTCCCGTCCTCGTCTATCAGCATGTCAACCGGAAGAGTGGACATCTTCGAGAGGGAGAGGGTCATCGGGATGTATCCCTTGAGGGTCGCCTTCACCATCGTGAGAGGGGACTTCATGGCACCAAGCATGAATCTACCGAAGGACTTCTCGACACCGTTGTCAAGGTATGTCTGATAGGTCTCGTCAGCCACGACTGTGAAGGGTATACCTCTCTTCCCCATCCTCCTGGTTAGCTCGTCTATTTTTGCATCGAACACTCCGACCATAACAGTGTCCTCATGGAATTCGCCCCATCTCTTCAGGATATTGTCAATTCTGATGTTACAGAACGGGCATGTCGAGAATCTGAAGAAAGTGAATATCACCCTCTTCCCTTTCATCGCAGACATCTCGAAGTCCGTACCGTCAATTGAAGGTAACACTAGATCTGGTATTTTGTCGCCGGCCTCTACTCTCATGAACTATGGAGCGGAATCAGGCGTATAGATGTTACAGACTAGTGTCAACTGCCAACTTTTCGCGAGTCCCCTACTCCGGTTCTCCACCTTAGATAAATGTAGGATGGCATCGACCATACTGCCACCGCTGTCACCCATGACATGATCGATCCGAGGATAATTCCGTGGGCTTCCAGCGAGTACATCGCAACCAGGGAGTAGACGCCCACGGACCCTCCTCCGAGAAGCATTGGGGCCGCCGCCCCCCTGGGAACGGATGGTCCCTGAGAGATCCAAAGCGAGACCATGGAGGTCAGGAATATCGCAGGGAATACCGATGCCAAGCCAGCCAGAAGGGGGTAGCCCAGCCCAGCCACCCATACGGAGGCCCCTATCGCTGTCGCCGCCATCAGGCCCCTAGCAAGGAGTATCGACTTGCTGACTTCTCGACTCCCCTTAGGAGATTCATAGGGCTTCCAGCCCAGTACAATTCCGAAGACAGCCGTCAGGGCTATACCGATCATGCCTATCGTCCTCGGCCCAGTCCCATACTCTGACAACTCGCCAATGCAAAGAATCGTAACCATGCCGAATATTGCCCAAGCCAAAAGCGCCGTGGCAGTTGTGACTGCCAGGGACCTCTCGCTTCCCAGTGACGCAGTGGCCCGTGGCAGGTATATCCATACTGAAAGGAAGATGGCGTTGATAAGCATCCCTGCAGGCACTACAGATAGGCTATCCATGAGCTCCTGCTCCCCCTGTGCCGCGGCCATTCCAGCCACTGCAGGCACGATCGTGGTTGGCACAGTACCCAAAGCCCCCCCCACAACTCCCCCAAACCTCTCGATCAGGACCGTGACAACGATTGCGACCAGTCCCGCGGCGATTGCCGCTGGCAGAATTTCTTCCAACACGGGTTCCCGGGATGTTGGCGGCACATGATGGTGACGACACTACTCGATGTGGTGTCCGACATGGCCTGAGGTATCTTCCCAGCACTCGTCCTCGATATCGTAGACCGCCCCGCCCTCCTTCAGGCACGGGTGGTGGTTCGTGAAAACGTCCCCGTTGGTGAGCCACGGCCTGACGATCCAGGCGTGTGCCATCCAGTACTCGTCCAAGATGACGTTCTCACCATTCCTGTCGGAGCACTGAGACTCAGTGAGATCCTCCCCTTGAACCAGCATCTCCTCCATTTGGAAACAGAGTGACTCGTGCCTGTGCCACCAGTCGTTTTCGCCAGTGAACCCTTCTGGCGGTTCGTCAGTCGGCGCCTTCACCAGCCACGCGAAGCCAACCAACTCGGAGTCATCCTCCTCTCCTGCGAACATCAGGAACTCCGGCTTGGAGTGGTCGAAAACGCTGTCGATGTCAGTTCCCGGGAATTCCGGCTCGGCCGGATTGAAGTATTCGCTGTCCATCTCGAAATCGCCCAGCATTGCGTGATGAGTGCCCATTCCTTCTGTATACCCCACCATCATGTGATAGCCAGCGGCTTCGGCCTCCCCCAGAGTCTCCCATTGCGATGACCATTCCAATGCCGCTTGGAACTCTGCGGTGAGAGTCGCACAATCATCCCCGGAGAGCTCCCCCTTCGTCATCTGCTCGTAAGCCGGGTCAACATGATGCCCACCGATTCCAGTGGAGTTGCACCACCATGGCATGGTGTCCGGGATGTAGCCACTGAGAGGGCAGTCCAATTCCCCATCGCCGTCTAGGTCACCACATATCCCAGCATCCTCGTAGTCGAACAGGTCAGACTCATCGTCAATAAATCGCCTCCCATCATCTTCCTCTGATATGCAACCACTCATTGCGCTGGAGAAAAAGAGCAAGACCATCGCAACCGAACGTGTCCTCATGACCGGGGTTTGTTGGCTTAGCAATTAAATCGTGCGCTGAGGTGCTCATTCTATCCGTTCTATTGATGTGCCTTCCCTGCTCCCTGAGGAACATGGAGGGATGGCCGGAACCGGGTACCCCGGTCAAGCTGGTGGTCAGGACATGGGCGGGCTTGGACGAGCACATCGGGGTCGCAATTCCTTCAGCGGGCCAAGACCTCGTCACCATCAAACTCGTCAACGGTTACAATCTCTCATTCCCCTCTTCCTACGTGGAGGAATTCCAAGTCATGGGGGATATTCCAGAAATCAAGGAGGAGGAGTCAGAGCAGATAGCTCAGGACGAGTCACTTCCTCTGGTTCACCTGATTCACACAGGGGGTACTATTGCCAGCAAGGTAGACTACTCCACGGGGGCTGTGACAGCCAGATTCGAGCCCAGCGAGCTACTTCAAGCAGTTCCCGAGCTTAGGTCAATAGCTAGGATTAGGGCGGTTAAGCTTGGCAATATGTGGTCCGATGACATAAGGCCCCGTCACTGGAACCGCATGCTAAAGGCCACGGAGGAGGCATTTGCGGAGGGGGCCGTCGGAGTGGTGATAACTCATGGGACCGACACTCTGCACCTATCTGCAGCGGCAATGGCATACGGGTGGTCGGGTTCAGGGGGGAGGCCACCAGGAAGGATAGTTCTTACCGGTTCCCAAAGATCCCCAGACAGGGGTTCTTCCGACGCTCCGGAGAACCTAATCTCGGCTGTCTTCTGGGCAGCCCAAGGCCCTGTGCCAACGGGTTACAGGGACTCTTCTGTTGTAGTCGCGCACGCGTCCTCTTCCGATGGCAGGTGCGTAGTCCTCCCCGGGTGTGCTTGCAGAAAGTACCACTCATCGAGGAGGGATGCGTTCAAACCTATCAACCAGGAACCTATCGCCCATGTCATTTTGCGCCACGAAGGTCCTAGCATAGAGTTGGAGGAGGCTGATCCACAGGATGCTAGGGTAGAGGCGATATCTCCCGTAATGTTTGACGACTCGGTCAGGATAGCTCAGTTCGTTTCTGATGGGCACCTCCACTCCGATTTGGTCAACTCAGCGATAGAGCTTGGGTACGATGCCCTTCTCTTTCATGGTACTGGACTGGGGCATCTGCCGATTTCCGACCCACAGGAGGACTCTCCTGAGAATACCAAGCTCAGGGTCCTGATGGAGGACTATTGCGAGGAAGGGGGCATTGTAGTGGTCGTCGCGCAGGCCGTTCATGGCCCGGTACATCTGGACGTGTACAGCAAGGGAAGGGTGCAACAATCGATGGGGATTATAGGCAATGGCTCACTATGCCCTCCGGGGTCAGCGCTGGTCAAGCTACACTTCCTACTATCGCGAGAAAAGTCTAGGGAATCAGTTTCAGATGGATGGAGCAGTGACCTCCTAGGGGAGAATCCCCCTGTCGTTAGAGACTGAGATTCAAAGCCAAGCACCTCGTCCGGCAATTATGCCAAGCCCCGAAGAGGGATTCACCTTCGAGAGGACCGGCCACACCTCTAGGAACCGCACTGTTCTTGCGGCCATGACGAACAAGCAGAGCGCCGATGACGGAACACTTTCGGAGGATGAGATAAACTGGTTGTTGATGAGGGCTGAGGGCGGGTTCGGCATAGTCACCACTGCAGCAACGCACGTTACTCCCGGGGGGCAGGGCTGGACTGGCGAGATGGGCGTTTGGGGGGACCATCACATTCCGGGGCTCACTAGGCTGGCCGATGGCATCAGGGACAGGGGGGCATTGAGCCTCGCACAGATATTCCACGGCGGGATGTTCGCACCCGAGGCAATAACGGGCGAGAGACCAGTCTCAGCAAGTGAGAACCCCATTTCCAAAGACTCGGGGGAAACATCCAGGGAACTCTCCTCCGCTGAAATCGAGGATATAATATCCTCATTTGGCGATGCCGCTTCAAGATGCGCCAAGGCAGGGTTCGATGGAATAGAGCTACATGGGGCCCATGGATACCTGATTTGCCAGTTCCTTGGGGAGAAAACAAACAGGAGGACAGATGAGTGGGGGGGCGGGATTCTTGACAGGTCTCGTTTTTTGATGCGAATTATCGAGGACGTTAGGGGGAAGGTCCCTGAGGACTTCATCATAGGAGTCAGGATATCTCCTGAGCACAGGAAGGTCGGTGTCCGGCTACATGATAGCCTGGTCTTGGGGAAAATGCTTGTTGAGGCGGGCGTGGACTTCTTGCATATTTCCTGTTGGGACTGCTCATGGGGGTCATCAGAGTTCACGGATGATGAGAGGACGCTCACTCAGTGGTTCTCCGAGACGCTCGACAATGCGGTTCCCATCATTTCTGCCGGGGGGATCTGGTCTACCGCTCAGGCGAGATCGGTTATGGGCCACGGCGCTGACATGGTAGCCGTAGCCAGGGCCGCCATCGGGCACGCAGACTGGGCGTCTCACATGTCAGATGGAATGTACGATCCCTTGAAGCCCCCATTCTCAAGCGAGCATCTGGAAAAACAGGGCCTCAGTCAGACGTTTATCGAGTACATGAGGGCCTGGGACGGATTCGTCTCCTAGCCGTCTTGCTGATGTACCGTCTCCTACAAGGGCATGTCATGCCGGAGGCCTCGCGGAGCGATGACTTGGATGCGATGAGGCAACTGGCACACTCTCCTGGGGACTCCTCCAGCCTCAGGGAACTAAGGGCAGAGGGTAAGAAGACTGCAAGGGAGAGAATCTCCCAGCTTCTGGATAAGGGATCATTTGTCGAGGTCGACTCGTTCGTCCAGCACAGGGCTGGGGATCACAACATGCACCTTCATCGCCCCCTGGGGGATGGAGTCGTGGCTGGCCATGGGATGATCGATGGCAGGAGAGTCGTGTGCTTCGCACAGGACTACGCTGTGTTCTCGGGGACCATGGGGGAGATGCACGCCAAAAAGGTCGCCAAGGTCGCTGAATTCGCAGAGAAGTCTCAACTTCCGCTAATTGGCATTTGGGACGGGGATGGACAGAGGGTAGAGGAGGGCGTGACATCTCTCGGCGCGACAGGGGAGCTCTTGGATATCTTAGTGGCATGCTCGGGCCGAATCCCGATGTTCTCCTTGGTTCTAGGGACAGTGTCTGGAGTCAGCGCTCTAGCGGCAGGACTTTCCGACTTCGTAATTCTGGGATCTGAGCATGGTAGGATGTTCATGAGGAGCCCGTACATGATTCCAGAGATTATCGATGGCACCGTGGATGAGGATGCTCTTGGAGGGGCCGAGCAGCATGCCAGCAGGAGCGGTGTCGCATGCATGATCGCAGATGACGAGCAGGACGCTTTCGACATCACTGCTGAGATACTGTCATTCCTTCCAGACCACACTTTAGCCGAGCCACTCGTCACTAGGGGATCTGATCCATGGGACAGGGACTGCGTTGGCATGGAGGAGCTTGTTCCCACAGACCCTAACCGCCCATACGACATGAGGGAAGTAATCAAGGAGGTGGTCGACGAGGGGAGGTTCGTCGAGCTATCCGAGTACTATGCAGAGAATGTTGTAATTGGCTTTGCCCGTCTCGACGGACACTCTATCGGCATCGTAGGGAACCAGCCAAGCGTATTGGCAGGATGCTTGGATATCGACGCTTCGGTGAAGGCGGCAAGATTCATCAGAACGTGCGACTGCTACAACATCCCGATCGTTACATTCGTTGACGTCCCCGGTTTCCTACCAGGGACCGTACAGGAGTGGGGTGGAATAATCAGGCACGGTGCCAAACTCCTCTACTCCTACGCGGAGGCGACTGTTCCAAAGATGGCGGTGGTGACCAGGAAGGCCTACGGGGGGGCTTATCTGGCGATGAGTTGCAAACATCTCGGCTCAGACTACAACATCGCGTGGCCAGGGGGGGAGCTGGCTGTCATGGGCGCCGAGGGGGCCGTGAATATCATCCACAGGAAGGAACTCTCCGAATCGAGTGACTCAGATGGGGTCAGGAGTGAGCTAATCAGGGAGTACAAGACAAAATTCGGCGATCCATACGTTGCCGCTAAGCACGGTTGGCTGGATGACGTGATTGAACCTGCGGAGACAAGAAAGCACCTCGTGAGGGCATTGAAGCCTCTTCTCAGCAAGAGGGAGTGGGTCCCTCCCAAGAAGCATGGTAATATACCATTGTAAATATTTTAAAAAGGTGTAAATATGGGTATTTTTGGTTATCTCAAAGGCATGATAGCACTCGCAATTCTTGCTTTTATTGGGTACATAAATATCTGGGCCTTCAACTTCACAGGAGAGGCCACCCCAGAGAGACATGGCGACTTGGCTCCACTGTATATGTTTACTTTGCAAGTTAATATTTTACTATTTACTATCCTCCTTGTTGGTTTATTTTTGTCTCATAGGGCCCTCAAAAAAGAAAATAATCGTCTCAAGTCCAAGCTACAAAATCTGGAGACTCCCACAAGTGATGGCAATGATTGAAGATCAGAAGGAAGACCAATGGTGGGATTTGGCCACTGAAGTACCCGAAGTCAGAGAGGAGAAACCCGAGGAAAAAACGTCATCAGCTTGGTGGTGGGCAGGCTTTGCTCTGATTCCGGTGTTGGTGGTTTGTAGTGGCATTATCGCGATCAGTGATTGGGGCAGTAATCCCGGCCCTCATTGGCAATCGTCAGACCACTCCTACGCTGAAGAACTCCAGCTCACATATTATAATCACACTCTCAACTACACCGCACACTCAATCGAGACCCCGAATCATATCACTTTCGAGATCGAGAACTCAGATTTTATTGCTCTAGAAATTCAGACCAATAACTTCCGAGGGGAACTCAACACTTACTACAATTTCAACGGGGGCTTGACATGGATGGACGATGACGGAAGGGCATGGGAGGCCGTGGTCCCGGAATATTACGACGATTCGAAGTATACACATCCAGAACTGGGGCCATTACTGATGTTCCGTATTCATGAGGGTGATATCCATCTGGCTGGAACTGACGATATACAATCTATTGAGTTGCGCTATTTCGAGAAGGACCCCGATAATCGAAGCCAGTTCCTGATACTCCTGATATGGTTAATCGTCCCATCTTCCCTGTTTGCAAAAGCGAATTGGGCCCAGAGAGAATCATTCGGTAAAGGAATCCTCGCACTTTTACTCGGGATAGTTACCATGCCCTTGATGTTCGCATTTTCATGAGAAGGCAACGTCTTGAAAAACCATGTTCAAACATTGCTATGGAACAGATAGAAGTTGCAAAACCTCCTCCATAGAAGGCAATTCATCAATCCTTTCCGGAGCGAACAAAACCTTCCACGCTTCCAGGTGTTGTGCCACCAACATAACGACACCAAAATCTCCATGCCCCGAGGATTTTCCGTAACTGATGGATAATGATTTAGCTCGGTTTTCCTTTGTTTCCTGCTCATGTCCCGGTGGGATATCTGTATCGATGGAAACATCGGGAACCACTCCTTCCCCTGCTATTGATCTCATCCATGGGCCATCACATAAAACCCTCCTGCCTTGGAGAAGGGAGAGCTTTCCTCCACACTCTGTCCATGACAGGGCTATTGATCTCGCAGTCGAACCCCCTCCCTTGATCTCAAGAGTCCTCCCTTCAGGATTCAAGCCAGTGTGCCTGCATGCGATGACGAAACCTTCGCCATCGGTGTTTACCCCCTCCCACTGACCGGCAACCCTTCTGACCTGATTGACTGCTTCCAAGCCGGCGAGTACTTCAATTCCCAGCTTTTTGCAAACCGAATTTTTTAGCGGGCTTGTGCACGATATCCAAAGATCACCATCTAGCTCTGACGCTCTTTCGAGGAAATCCTCCGCACTTCTTGCCTCCAAGGAAACGGCTTTCACACTCCCAAAACCAAGTGCGCTCCCGACAATCCCGAAAAGACGAGGCGTCAGGGAATGTGAAATCGGATAGCCAGCAACACCCCAGAAACTAGGATAATCCAATTCGCACTCCCCTCCTCGTTCCGGCCGTCCCTGTGCCCCATTGAGAATGATTCGGTCTTTGGCTCTCCGACCGAAAATAACGGGTATGTATGGCCCCTCCGGTGACCATGGACAGCGACCTTGACATAGCCCGCGCGGCAGAACCCACGAACATCGAGGAAGTCGCAAAGCAGTTGGGTCTGGCTAGTAGTGATCTGATTCTACATGGCCCCCATATCGCCAAGGTATCGTGGAAATCCCTGTCCTCAGGACTGTCCAACAAGAGGGGTAAGCTGATTCTGGTGACAAGCGTAAACCCAACGCCATACGGAGAGGGCAAGACTGTTACGACTATCGGCCTCAATCAGGGACTCAACCACCGCGGGTACAACGCATGCTGTGTGATCAGGGAGCCATCACTGGGTCCAGTTTTTGGCATCAAGGGAGGCGCGGCCGGAGGGGGGTACTCGCAGGTCCTGCCCATGGAACAAATCAATCTGCACTTCACAGGGGACCTACATGCCATAACATCGGCCCACAACCTCTGCTCTGCGATACTCGACAATCACCTTCACAGAGGAAATGAATTGGAGATAGATACCAATCGGATATTCTGGCCTAGGGTAATCGACATGAACGATAGGACTCTGAGGCAGGTAAGCATAGGCCTGGGGGGCCCTGCAACTGGTGTCACCCGTTCAGAGAGATTCGATATCACCGCAGCGAGCGAAGTGATGGCCATTCTGTCTTTGTCAAAGAGCTACGATGATCTCAGGGAGAGGCTCGGGAGAATAATTGTGGCCGAATCGAATTCGGGTAAACCCGTTACAGCCGAGGATCTAGGCGCAGCAGGATCCATGGCACTTCTCCTCAGGGAGGCTATGCTACCAAACCTAGTACAGACACTAGAGGGGAATCCGGCCTTTGTCCATTGTGGGCCATTCGCTAACATCGCCCATGGGAACTCTTCGATCATCGCTGATGAACTAGCTCTATCCAGATCCGACTACGTGGTCACGGAAGCTGGGTTCGGAGCAGAAATGGGGGCTGAAAAGGCGTTACACATCAAATCACTAGCATCAGGGATATCTCCCAGCTGCATCGTACTCAATGTCACGGTCAGGTCGATGAAGCTTCACGGAGGCGGAGTCGCTGGAGGCGGCGGGTCTAGGCCAACCAAGGAGGAAATAGAGACGGAGAATGTTGAAGCAGTTAGATCGGGAGCATCCTCAAATCTCAGGAGGCACATCAAGAATTTGGCCGCCACATCAATACCAGTAGTGGTCTCCATCAACAGGTTCCATACAGATACGGACGCAGAAATCGAAGCTATCCGAGATGAGGCTGCTAAGGCAGGGGCCGTCGACATAGTCCTTTTCGACGGTTTCTCGAAAGGTGGCTCAGGCGCCGCCGATCTGGCCGACTCAGTAGTATCTGCATGCGAGTCGTACGATGGGGCAGGAAGTCCGTTCACCCCAACTGTCGATCCTGGAATGCCGTCCAGGGAAGCCATACTTAGGATAGGAACCAATGTGTATGGGGCGAACAACGTCGACCTTAGCCCATCAGCCGCCTCTTCTCTTGAGAAGTTCGAGAATTGGGGCTTCGGCAACCTCCCAGTCTGCATGGCGAAGACACAGTACTCCTTCAGCCATGACAAGAAAGTACTAGGAGCCCCCGTTGGATTTACCCTGCAAGTAAGAGAGGCAAGGCTGAATGCGGGCGCAGGCTTCATAGTCGCTGTTTGCGGATCCATGATGACGATGCCAGGACTGCCCAGCAGGCCTGCGGCGATGGACATGGACATGGATGAAAAGGGGCGACTCACAGGAGTCTTCGGATAGGTGGAAATATGCGCAGAGTAAAGCGACTCGATGAGGGAGTTCGTCTACGCGTGGAGGATGAAGACGACCTCTGGGTTCTTTCAAAAATATGCAGAAAGGGCTCCTCAGTGGGCATGCTTTCCCACAGAAGGGACTCCACCACCGGTACCAAGGAGGATGGAAGAGCCAAGAGCGCTGAGAGAAAGCCGATGTGGATACTTCTGGACGCCCATGAGACCGCATTCCAGTCTTTCACAGATAATCTCAGGGTTCACGGCGTCATCAAGGAGGCGAAGATAGACGTTGGTAGCCATCACACACATATTGTATCACCGGGGGATGAAATAGAGATATCAAGAGAGGGGGGCTTGGAAAGGTCTGATCTAGACCTAATCGAAGAGGCAATATCATCAGGCACCAAAGCCAAAGCCGGACTAATAGTCGTCGAATCAGACGAGATTCTAGTATTCGAAGTGACATCAAGGGGGATCAGGGACGTCTCACAGTTCTCTATGAGAGGAGGGGGAAAGAGAGTGAACGACCCATCCTCGGTCAGGAACGCCTTCTTCGATGACGTGGCGAAAGAGGTCGGCATGGTCTTCAATGACGAGATGCCATTGGTAATATGCGGCCCCGGGATGGCGCGGGAGAAGTTCGAGAAAAGCCTCAGAGACTCGGGGTCGAAGAATACCATAACGAATGCACCCACGTCCATTGGAGGAAGGTCAGCTGCCAACGAGGTACTATCCGAAGGAGCGGCAGACACGGTCCTTGGGGAACATGTTCTAGTAAAGGAAATCAGGGCCATAGAAGAGGCACTAAGGAGAGTTTCAGTCGATGGCGCGGTAACTTACGGAATATCCCTTATCTCTGACGCGGCCTCCCAGGGGGCGGTGGAATCACTGATCATCGACGCCTCGATGATAAGGGAGGGGGACGACGACTCGAGAGGTAGATGGGAAAGGATATGCGAGGAAGTAAAGTCATCCAGAGGGGAGGTAGTCCAATGCTCAGTCGACCACGATGCCGGACAGCAACTGTTGGGCCTGGGCGGAGCCATAGCCCTGTTAAGGTGGAAGCTGGACCATTAATCCTATGACTAATTATCATCGGGTACAATCATGGAAGGTCCTCCCCGGCTGATATCCTTGGGCGAACCAGGAGGCAGTGACAACGCCAGCGCAGTAGCTTCGACAGCTCTCGACATGGGAGTCCCCAGTATTATTGTCACCTCCAAACATGGTGAGGCATTCGAGACGTTCGACCATGGTGCTGTAGACTGGAAGAAACTAATGGAGACAGCGCATTGGATGGTCAACTGCTCATCATTGGTAAATCTAGGTAAAAGTCCTGCAATGGCATGGTCTGCATCAATGACATTCGCCGAGCTCGAGGGTTGCAGGAATGTAATGGTGGTAGACATGCCAGGCGATCAAGAAACAATCTCGAAGACATGGGGATTAGTAGTCGGTAAGATGAGGCAGATCCACGTTTTGTTCTTCACCAGTGAAGCGATGAAGGCCGTCTCCTTACTGGAAAATATGGAGGAAGATGACTTCCTATCCCAAGTCAGAGCGAAAACGATGGTTCCCATCGTTTGTGGAATTATATCAGGTGGTTCTGCTGTTTCGGTGTCGCATGCCATGGGGAGTTTCGAAGTTGACATCACGGAGCATGGGACTGGTATAGTATGGCTCGCTGGATTCCTTAAATCGCTGCCATATTCAGGAACAGGAATCAGTGGAATCAGGAACGCGTCCTCCTGGTAGTAAATTGACTATGTAGCCACAATTCGTACTTTTAGCAGAAACCCCTTTTGAAGGGACGTCCTTTCGCTGGGACCCGCGAGGTCACAAGCATGTCACTGAAACTAGGTCCGGCAGGCGTGCCTCTTTCCTGCAAAGGACGTACTATCGTAGAGGGCATGGATGACATCACAGCACTGGGCTTGGAAGCCATGGAGATTCAAACAGTAAGGCCAGTCCAGCCCAAGCACTTCGATCAATACTGGCAGGCGGGTATATTGTCATGGGACTCTGGAATAGAGATGAATCTGCATGGCCCCTACTATGCCGAGCTCCTCGGGAACAGAAGGGAAAGAAACAGGTCCTTGGCCAAGATGGAGGCGTCAATGCAGGCAGGGAAGATCATCAACGCCAGGCACCTCGTTTACCATGTAGGCCCATACGGGGAATACGATCCTGGGACCGAGGCCAATGAGCAGGTCGCCAACATCTTCTCCGGCATAGTGGAAAGGGTCAGGAGCATCTGGGGGGAACAGGATGAGGACGCGTATACCGCCTTCCCATGGATATCCGAGCAAGAGCCATCCCTTGTCGGCATAGAGACATCAGGCAGGCAGGAGCTATGGGGCACTGTGGAGGAGGTCCTCGAGGTATGCAACCACGTGGAAGGGACCGTACCAGTCCTCAATCTAGGACACATACATGCAAGGGGGCATGGATCGATGAGGACAAGCGAGGACTATGCCGAGCTCTTTGACATGGTGAGAGAAACATACGGGGGTAGCAAGTTCTACTGTCACTTTGCTGGAATAGAGCACAGAATGGGCAATGCCCTCCACTACACCCAAATCAAGAAGTCCGATTTGAAGTTCGAGCCATTTGCCGAATTCCTCGCTGAGGAAGGAGATTGGATGGATATCACTATCATTTCCGATTCGCCCCTGTTGGAACACGATGCGATGTATATGATGCAACACTACGACAAGGCCAGACAAAGGCTGATGGAGATAAGGGCTCGCGATGAAAGAAGAATCAAGCTAGCCAAGGAGAGTGGCCTGACTCCTGAGGAGCTTGAACTTCTAGAACAGGAAGTGGCCGAAGCCAAGGTTAGGGAGGAGAAGGAAGAGTCCAAGGCCTCGACCGCCACGGCTAAGGCACCCTCAAAGATGATGTCATTCGATTCTCCGGAAGACGATGATGACCTTTTCTAGAACAGCTTCTGCTGGACACCTTTGACGTTCTTGCCCCTCCTTTTCCTAGGTCTTCTTCGGCTACCATGAAGTTGTAGGACCTTCTTGCTAATCGATCTCGCTTCCTCCCCTCCCCTGGCAGCGTAGCTCCTGCTGACTCCCTCTTTCCTGCTCTCAAGCTCATCGAGTATCGGAGATGGGTATGTCCTTCCTATCACGCAGGATATCTCATTCTGGAGCTGTATTGGCATTTTCCATGGCTCATGGATGAACTTGGTTGGCACCATTGAGAGTTCAGGCACCCATTTCCTAATATATTCGCCACTTGGATCCTGATCCTTTCCTTGCTTGGTCATAGAATAGGCCCTTATCGTGTTAATTCCAGTCGTCCCTGACTGCATGCCAACTTGCGACCAGTGAATCCCCGGTTCGTAGTCGAGAAACTGCTTTGCAAGGTAGGCCCCAGTCTCTCTCCATGGCATCCAGAGGTTGTATGAAGCAGCTGACATTATCATCGCCCTCATCCTGAAATTTATCCATCCCGTGGAATTCAACTGCCTCATGCAAGCATCGAGGAAAGGCCATCCTGTATTCCCATCCTTCCATCTCTCGAAACGATCATCGTCAAGTTCTCTCCTCAGATTTCTGTCTATCACAGGATTCTGAGCGACCAAATCAAGATTCGGCTCCATCTCCATTTTTTGGATGAAGTGACATCTCCATGCCAGCCTCCTCCTGAATGATGAGAGGCTCTTGACCCAGTCATCAGGACCTTGGATCACTGATCTGTTTTCCCGGATCCACCTAATTCTAGATGTTGTTTCCTGAACGGCTCTTCTCATGGATAAGCATCCTGAGGAGAAATAGGGGGAGAGTCCCGAACCATGCTTGACAGAAAGTGTGGGGCTGGAGATCCCCCGTCTGTACTCCCTTCCTCTATGGCTAAGGAACGACTCAAGCCTCTCAATCGCAGCATCCTCTCCTGGAACAGGCCTCATCGCCAACTTCCTTGGATGGAAACCCAAATCCTCCAATTGGGGGATCTCACCTCCGAATTGGATACCTTCAGAGAAAAATGGAGCATCACTAAGTGGCTCCTTCATCCTCTTATCGCGTCTCCTCTTCCACTCGTCCCTGCTTCCCAGCCTACGTACCACTCCGTTGTGGGGATACTCGGCCCATTCGATCCCCTTGTTTCTGCACCAGCTTAGGACGCGCTTGTCCCTCTGAAAGGACCAGGAGTTTCCGGTTTCCTCATGTGATAGCAATCGTCCGATTCCGTACCTTTTATCGAAATCTTCCATGACACTGACCGCATCGCCCACTGCAAAGTGTAGGTCTGCGCCCAAAGCCTTCAGTGCGACGGAAAGGTCAGTGGCGCAGTCCAATTCCCACTGGACATGAATTGGATCGATATCATCAAGCTCCAGTCTTTCAGGCTCTAGGATAAACAGGCAAATTACCGGGCTTCCTGATAGCGATGCACTTAGTAGAGGCGCGTGATCCCTGGTACGTAGGTCCTTCTTGAACCAGACCACATCCACGGGCATGGTCCTTAATTCAGCAGGAGTAGTATAAACCCCAGTTTAAAGTCATTTTAAGGTGACGGGATTCTATTTCTGAAGGCTCAGTTTGAATCTCTCCAAGTTTTTTGCCCTACTCTCTTTCCTATCAACAATCGGAAGGGGGTAGTCATCCCCGATAATGCAACCAGATGAGACTTGGACATCAAGGGGTGCTAGATGAGGCTCAAAGATGTATTTCGAAGGATAATCCTTCAGCTCGGGAACCCAATGCCTTACGAACTTCGCAAGGTTAGTCTCTACATTCAGGCTCGACTTTGAGTCTGGACACGGGTTGTATATCCTGTAGTAAGGCATCGAAAAAGGAGCAACCCCGGCCAGCCAAAGCCAATTACCGTTGTTTACGGCCCAGTCACTATCCAGGAGCTTTCTCTCAAACACATCCCTGCCAGCTGTCCAGCTCTGCCACAGTTGCCCCCTTGTGAGGAAGCATGATACCGCATGTCGCCCAAGATGATGCATCCAACCAGTCTCCTCGAGCTGCCTCATCATTGCATCTATGTATGGGTAGCCAGTCATTCCATCCTCCCAACAGCCGACCAATTCAGAGTCATACTCGCCCCAATCGATATCCTTACAATTCTCGTTTCCGGTACTCTGGTCCCAATTATCCACAGACCTAGACAAGAGGTAGAACATCTCTCTAAACATCATTTGCCCGTTCAATGACTCTGGGGGCTGGGTGTGCTCTCCCGTTAGATAGGACTTCTTACACTCGCTCCACAACATCCTGATGGAAAGGCATCCGGTACTGAGGTAAGGGGAAAGGCCGGTCGTGCTAGGCTCACGAGGGTCCTCATCCAAGTTGGTTGAGCTGGTCCTCGGCTTCTTGAAATTGTTAACATAATCCTTCTCTCCACTAACCTTTCTTGATAGCCTCTCTAAAGCCTCTCCTTCGCCTCCCCGAAAGTAGGGAGCCTCCAAGACTCTTCTCGGATAATTGTTGATTAGATATTCATCCAAGTCAGATATGCCAACTTCAGAATCCAGAGTGACAATTTCAGACATCGGTTTACTTGAAACCGGCGGAGGGAGGGGTTCCCCAATATCATAGAAACCAAAATCATCCACCCCGAATTGCCTCTGGAAGATTCTCTCCATGTCCTTCATTGATTTGGGATTGGAATAATTCTCGGAACTTACAGTTTTCTCGATATCAAGAAGAGTATGGCTCCCCGAGAAAATCCTCGATTCAAAATCTATCCCGCCAGATAACTCCCAGCCACTGATCTCGGCCGACACGGACAAGCTCTTGGGCTCGGAACAGTATTCGTACGCAAGGTAAGGATAACTCTCGTCCAAACCTTTGATTATCGCCTCCATCGTTTCAAGAAAACCCCCTCTCACAATCCTTAGCCTGAGGCCAAGCTCCCGTTGGAGACTATCATCAAGGTCTCGTAGTGACTGCACTAGGAACCTAGCTCTATTGAACCCAATCCCACCTGTTCCCTCAGATCCCAATTCCTCTTCCATAATGAATACCGGAAGAATACTGTCAACTTCGCTGGACTCGCAAGCCCAAGTTAGAGCAGCATTGTCATGGAGCCTCAGGCACTTGCGGAACCAAACTATCGCAGTAGGCACGCTTAGTGTGCCAAATTAGTACTTTTGAGCTGTTGTTTAAACCATGGCTCGCGAAAATCTGAGATTTTACCCATCAGTAAGATTTGAAGACATGACCATGGTGGCAAGGTTGCTACGGGACTGTAGCTCAGCTGGGAGAGCGCCGCACTGAAGATGCGGAGGCCGCTGGTTCAAGTCCGGCCAGTCCCACCAAAATAATCGTTCTAACCTAGAGATTAGGCCTCTCGAAGGGCTTCAGACTGAATCTCTTGAAGCCTTTTCAGGCCCAGCTCGGCCATATCCATTAGGGAATCGAACTGCTTCCGTGAGTATGTCGCCTCCTCTCCAGTGCCCTGAACTTCCACGAACATTCCATCACTGGTCCCTACCACATTCATATCCACGTCAGCATTGCTGTCCAATACATAGTCCAGATCAAGGAATACTTCCCCATCAATCAGGCCCACGCTAATTGCGGATACATCGTTCGCCATCACGCTCATTTCATGTGCATGCTTTTCCTCAGCTGTAAGCTCTGGAGCGGTCCAACCATTAGCGATATCCTCTCTCGTCGGCCTCAACTCCTTAGGTAGACATTCCCCTGAGTCTATCAAGCGCCTGACAGCCAGCCTCAGGGCTATACATGCCGCAGTAATCGATGCACATCTTGTACCGCCGTCAGCATTTAGGATATCGCAGTCCACAGTCAGTGCTACTGGACCTAGCTCCTCTAAATCCACAGCCCCTCTGAGCGACCTCGCCACCAGTCTCTCAATCTCCATGGTTCTCCCTTTCGCGCCACTTCTTTCTCTCCTGAATCTGGTATCAGTTGATCCAGGTAGAAGGGAATACTCTGCATGGACCCAGCCCCTGTCTGAATTCTTTGGAAACCATCTTGGCAGGGAGGGGGCTTTGGTTACACAAACCAGCACAGTTGTATCTCCCTGTTTGTAAAGTAGCGACGAAAGTGCGTTGGGGGTGAAATCCAAAGTTACGTCCACATCGCGTAACTCATCTTTCTTCCTGTCAGTACTAATTTTACCAGATTTCATCTTCGCCATGGTGCTCCGAGTGGACATCACATGTTCAATCATTCGCGTCTTGCGTGAGCCGGACGAAAGGAATCTATGAAATCAGGATCCGTTGTTATGTAAGGCCCCCCTATCAGATCCACACAATACGGAACTGCAGAAAAGACCTCATCTAAAATTTGCCTAATGGACTTGGGAGATCCGGGTAAGTTGATGATCAGACAGCTCCCCCTGATTCCTGCAATTTGTCTGGAAAGAATAGCTGTTGGAACGTAATTTAGAGATACCGACCTCATTTTCTCACCAAATCCAGGTAGTATCTTTTGACACACCTCCTCTGTTGCCTCAGGAGTGACATCTCGGGGGGACGGGCCTGTTCCACCTGTGGTAACCACCACCGAGCAACCCCTTCTATCTACCAGATCGATCAATGAGGAGGCAATAGAGTCCTTTTCATCGGGAACCACCATTCTTTCAATTTCCCAAGGGGATGTTATGGCTTGTTGGAGAAAAGACTCTATTGCTGGCCCGCTGAGATCTTCGTACTCGCCCGAGCTTGCTCTATCGGACGCTGTCAGAACCCCGAACTTGCAGTACTCCCCGCCGACCATGAGAAGCACAGGGGGTCACACCGGTTAATGTCGTTGGTCATAATACGGTTCAATGGACACCTTCATTTACCGCCGATGTCAACATGCCCACCCTGAGGTGATGAAGTGCTGAGTCTTCCCCAAACCGCACGTTGCGATATCATCCATGAATTAGAGGCAAACCCCTCTGCTCCGGGAGTTCCCATTACGGGCAAATTTGACTCAGCCTTCCTCATATAGGAGGCAGATAAATGACCGTCGATGGAAAATATGCAAATCTGGTAGCTACTGTTAAGGAAGAATGTAAAGACGCCAGTGAAGAGGAAATAGCTGAAGAGTTCAGGAGATACGAGGAAGAGTTTCTGATACCCCCTGAGGACGCACTGAGATCGGTTATCAGGAAGTTCCAAACCATTGCAGGTATTGATGTGACTGGCTCATCAAGCGCCAGAGCCCCCCCTCCCTCTGCAAAGAAAGTGGACAGGTTCGCTGACCTCGGTTCCGATGACAGGAACGTAACTGTAGAAGTTGCCGTGGTTTCATACACACCCAGAATGCAGAAAATGAAAAATGGTGAAGAGAGGCAGATAGCCTTTGGCTGGATCGAGGATAACCCTTGGGAGTCCAGCGATAAGAGAGAGAGGTGGGATTACAAGGATTGGGGGGGTCATAGTCAAAATCTAGCTCCCGGATCCGTGGTAAGACTCGAAGGTGTTTCGGTCAATGAGTGGAACGATAAGAAATCTATCAACATAAACAGGACGTCGAGGATTTCCGTTCTGAGAGAGGGAGGACAGGCGAATCCCGAGAGGACTGATGAGCCTATCTCCATCGAAAAGGCTTCGCAGTCAGATGGATTCGTGAATATTGTAGCCAGAGTTCTTTCAACAAAGAATGATGTCATTGTCAAGAGAGATGGTTCAGGGCAACTGAATGTCGTTAGAGGGAGACTAGCCGATGAGACTGGAAGTATTGGAATGCTATCTTGGTCAGAATTCGATCATGAGCCCGGTACCCTACTCAAAATAGAGGGGGCGTCAATCCGAAGATTCCGAGATACTCCTGAAGTAAATATTGGGGACACAACAAGGGTAGAGGTGTACCATGACAATTCCTTCGCAAGCATGGATGAATTAGCATCAACAAAGAAGAGTACTATATCGGGTTTGAGAAATGGCATGAGGGACGTTGAAATCACTCTTCAGGTGGAATCGTGGTACAAGAGATCGTTCACTGCGAAGGATGGTTCGGAAAGAATCGTCAGAAGTGGCGATGTAATGGACCCAACAGGGAGATGCAGACTCACAGCATGGTGTGATTTCGATCCCAAGCCGGGCGACTTCATACACCTAAATGAAGCTAGAGTGCAATCATGGCAAGGTTCCCCAGACCTCGTTATTGATGATATATCCCAAGCGACCAACCTGGAAAGTCCGACATGGGAGAAGATCGATCCGGACGATCATTGGGTAAACGTGGGTCTCACGGAATTGGTGGCAGGAGGAACTAGACGGGGCATCCGTACGAAAGGATCGATTGTCTTAGTCACGGGTGACTCGGGAATAATTGAGAGATGCACTGTACAACTACAAGACAGAGATAGGAAGTGCAGGAAGAGACTCAGGGACGGCGTATGCGTTGACTGTGGCCCTCAGAGAGGCGAGGAGGACTTGCGAATCAGGATGGTCCTAGACGATGGAATATCCAATGTATCCCTATTGCTATCCAAGGAACCTGCAGAACATTTCCTAGGCATGACTCAAGCTGAGGTATCTGAGATGATTTCCAGAGAAGGCCAAGACTTCTTCTTATCTTCGGTAAGGGAGAAGGCCCTTGGAAGATCGGTCTCCGTGAACGGCCTAGCCCTCATAGATGACCAGGGGGCAATGCTACTGGCCGACAGTGTTCAAGACGATGGGATGTCCGCGTCAACAGCAGCAGAGAAGGCTATTGAAAGATGGGAGGTGGTAATGTGATGGAGTCTCGGAGGGCCCCTCGCCAAACCGCTATCAGGATGCTTGCACAGGAGTACTCAGATGCATCACTGACTGAGATGGGAACTGGAGAATTCGACCCATCATTCGTCATTACCAAACTCGGGGCCAGAGTAAACAGGGCTCTTGTGGCAGGGGTGATAGACAGACTGGAAAGAAGGGATGGAGATAACGGACCAAGCTATTCTGGACACATAAGGGACCCAACGGGAAACCATGTATTCAATATTGCACCATTTCAAGAGGAGATGCACGCAGAAGCTGAAGAACTTCTCGCGAGATTCGAGTCAGGAGACAGATTCTTGATTTCCCTGGTAGGAAAGGCAAGATGGTTTGAGACTGAAGATGGAGGAGTCTTTACCTCGCTCAGAGTCGAACAGTTGGCAATAATTGACAAAGAGAGATACTCAAGGTGGCTCGTGGACGCCGCTGAAGCCACTTTGAGGAGGATGAAGGCTTACGAAGACTCAGAGGGATTAGAGGCTGAAGCCACGACTCTTGCAAACGGAGGAATTCCAAAAGACGTAGCTGAAGGTATGGCTCAGGCAAGATCGCACTATCCAGAATTTGACTTGGAAAATTACAGGGTAGGGGTTTTGCAGGCTCTTTCTATTGCATCAGGGAGGTCCAGTATGGCCGAGGCCGAACTAGAGATGTCGCGCTCCCAGCTGAGGGTGGATGACCAAGGCATAGAATCTCCAGAAACCAAAGCTCCAATCGAGCCTGCAGGAGACATATCTGCAACTATCATCAGGGCAATAGAATCTGCTGACGGAGGACAAGGTGCAGAATACGACTCGATCATCCTTGCGTGCGTCCAATCAGGATTCTCCAGAGAAGACGCAGAGGACGCGATAGAAGGAATGAGGGACGTTGATGGCACAATTATTGAGCCAAGATTTGGATTTTTCCAGGTCCTCTAGGGCTCAATCTCGCGCAATATCGAATCGGCAATTTCCATTTTCTCCCTTATCCTGAGTGAAGATGATTCAGAAATCACCTGTTCCCTTAGTATCGAGTTGCCACTCATGCCCCCAAACTCTCCTAGTCTGGCCCCCCTTATCTCTGCGATATCGGTAGATACTCGCGAAAGCCTTGATCTAACTGTTTCATCATCCACTGGCCAACCCCTTCTCTTTGATAACCTGATCATGAGCTCCCTTTGCGCTTCTCCCCATACGCCCCCGCTTCCCCTAAGTATGGTGCCCACAATCCTATCAATCTCGGAAGCATACGATGAAACTAACTTGAGGTCTTGCTGAATCTCGGGTCGGAGGGTGTCTATGCCCAAGACCAAGGAATCATGAGCATCTTCAATGACTGCAATCGGCGAATCTGAGTGAAAATCGATATTTAAGCCCTCTAATTCCACTTCGAAATTTTCCTGAGTAGGTGGGGAGATGTCAGTAGTTGAAAGTTTCAATCCGTTCCTCCTGAGGCTCCTCTTGATTCTTCCCCATCCGTTGAGTTGGTTAGTCAAAACCCCGGCTACTCTTCCCATCAAGACAGTTCTATTTCCCGTCAATGGCGCCTCTAGCCTTACACAGAGCTCGTGAAGCTCGTCCCTGTCCATCTCAGCGAGCCTTTCTATTGTCATCCTACGAGAGTCGAAATTCAGATGCAACCACAGACGCTGGCGCCTCTCCCTTTGGGATCCCGATGACTTAATTCCGAAAATTTTGAGAATCTCCCCGAGCTCACTGTGGCTCATGCTTTGTATCCCGTCCCAAGATAGGTCCAAGTCTTTCAGGACTATGCTATGAATCAAACGTGCCCGCAGAACCTCTACAGAGCCACTCTTGGAAATCTTCCTAGATTCTGCCATTTCCCGTAACTCAACTAACCTGCCCCGGTACAGGATATCGAGGAAGGACGCGTCATAGATCAAGACATCACCAGTTTCCGGGAAGACAGGGCAGTCATATCCGTTGCGTGTGCCATCGGCCTCATCCGTGCGATTTGATGGGTACTGAAATCTTTCGTTAATCATCAAGAACAATGAAAGGAGGGCTTTCGGGATCCGTGTGGAAATCCTTTGGAACATTTCTAGAAACTTCCTTCATGATAGTCTCCCAATCCCTCAGGGATGCAACAGTAGCTCTTTCGAAATCAGAGTATCTAATTACTCTATGAAGTCCTACAGTTCTTGTCCCATCCTTGGAAACAATTTCCAACCTTATTTCAACATGTACTTCTTCCTCAATAACATCTCCGTCAGGGTCAAGGCAGACCTGCTCCAATGTCAGATCACGAGTAGATTCTGCCTGCTTGATCAAAGATCTGACTTGACGATGCCTGACCATGATCCCCGTCTTTCCAAGAGATTTAGCATCTAAAGAGCCAACGAAGTTATTCTGGACCCACCAAGCAGTCTCCCCCTCTTTCTCAGAAATTTCATCTGAGATACTTTTCGGGAAGCGACTCCTTGCCACGAAAACTATCAAGTCGGAATAAGCAGGTGGAATGAAGTGAGGATCCCCCTCGTTCAATCCATCAGGAAGGAGGGAGTGCCTTCTAGTTACAAGTTGGCATTTGTCGTACAGGCCCCTTGCTACAACGAATCCGTCGATATCTCCAGACTCCCTCAATTCCTCCATCCATTTCGTCAGACTGATTGGATCGGAAGGGGTATCTGCCCTCCCCTCAATATCAGCATATGCTTCTGGTGAGAGTACCCTGATTCCTCTTCGAGCCCTCCTCAATTGTCTTCTGCCTAGCTTGCTTTCGCACAAGAGAATCGCCGACTTAGGTTGATACTGCAGCTTGTTCTCAGATACGAGAACGGGGTACGGCCTAACTGGGGTCCTCGCTCCTACTATTTTACAGCCAGCTTGTAGAACCCCAAGCATATTGCCGTGTATCATTCCAGCAGGAATTGCCAGAACGTCTATGTCACCCGACTCTAGTCCCCTAAGGCCATGTTCTAGACTATCAGCCTTCGTCAGACTGATTTCAATTCCCGGAGGCCCATCAGAGGAGATAAAAGAGGTCATTCTGGACCCAACAGGGCAGTCATGAGAATCCAGTGTAGCTAGAGTAATTCCTTCTTCCATCGCATCCACCTCTAGGGAGGGAGCACCCACTGTGCCCGACTAAGCGCACGCACACTCGTTGATATATGCGACCCTAGCCCATGGAAACGATAACATGGTATCCAAGCTATCTGTGAAGCGCGGTTTGGAGAGGAGATTGAATCTCTTCGAGGAGGAACTGGAGAATCTAGTTCAAGAGGCCATCTCATCAACTGGTGCCCCTGCAATGGACCTAGCCCGTGACGTACTTCTCTCAGGTGGGAAAAGACTCAGGCCCCTACTAGCCATCCTGACCTACGAGGCCTCTGGAGGGAAGGACGTAAAGGAAGTAATGGATCTAGCTCTTTCCGCGGAGTTGATCCATACTGCCACACTAATACACGACGATATCTATGACCAGTCGAGATTCAGAAGAGGAAGGCCCACTATTCACTCATCCCATGGCCTAGCTCATGCGATCATAGCCGGAGACTATCTATTTGCTCTTGGTTTTTCCAAGGGAGGGAGGTACGATATGGATGTCGTTGACATGATAGCGAGCTCCTGTACAAATATAGCAAGGGGTGAACTACAACAGTTCAACCACATCGGCGACTTGACAACCACACCCGAAGATTACTACTCTATCATAGACGGAAAAACCGTTGGTCCGTTCGCCACAGGAACTGCGTGTGCTGCCTTAGTTGCTGGAGCGTCCAAGGAGGTATCAGACATGATGTATGATTTCGGGACTGAGTTCGGGAGAGCCTTCCAGCTTGTTGACGATCTCTTGGACCTCACTGGCGATCCAGAAATGGGAAAGCCCAGAGGTACCGATGTCCACGAGGGCAAGATGACGCTTCCGATCATCCATGCACTAACCATCTTGCATGGATCAGAAAGGGAGCACCTAGCTGACGTACTGAATAATTTTAGCGATGACAGATGGAACGAGCTGACTACCCTGTTGGAGATATCGGGTTCCTTCTCGTACACTAGACAACTAATCCAGAACCACGTTGATCGCGCCCTCGAGATAATTTCGAATCTTCCCTCCTCAGATGCCAAAGACCTCATCTCAGAGGTAGCGTTAATCTCCAGAAACAGGAAAGTGTAATTTCAGGGATATCATGACTGAAGATCTCGAAGCTTGGGATGTTATTGTGATTGGAGGCGGGCCTGCGGGCTCCACCACTGCTAGGTATGTAGCTGAGGGAGGTAAGAAGGTGCTAGTCATTGATGGCAGGGACTCAATTGGATCTCCATTGCAGTGTGGTGAACTCGTACCAACAAATGATGAGATGAGGAGGCTATGCCCCAATGTTCCAGACATTGATGATCTATTGCGAACCCCAGAAGAAGCAATCTCCCGAAGGACCTCTGAGATGCATATAGTGCCCCCTTCCGGAAAACCTCTGAAATATCCATTTGACGGACTGATGTTAAACAGGGTAATCCATGATGAATGGTTGGTCAAACTTGCGTCGACCAAGGGGGCAGAGTTCATGACCGGATCGAGAGTAGAGGAAATTAAGGAAAACACGGTCATTTTGAGGGACGGAAGACGACTCAAGGCTAAAGTAATCGTTGGAGCGGGGGGGCACAATGATCCTTTGAGAAGAAGTCATTGGGAGGAATCCTCACTCAAGATTCCAATAAAATTCGTACTTATGGATGGTGATTTTGGCGACGCAGTAGAACTTCATTTCGGCTCCATGGCTCCGGGAGGTTATGCCTGGGTTTTCCCCAAGGAAGGTGGCGCAAATATAGGACTTGGAATCCAGAGAGAACTCTCCAAAGGAAGCTCGTTGAATTCTCTCGCGGACCAATTCATATCAAAGTATCAAGGCGAAATTACTTTCAGAGGAGCTGGTTCTCTTCCTATGTCGGGGACGATACAGAGTTTCGTTAAAGGAAGCCACCTATTAGTAGGGGACTCCGCGGGCATGGTTCTTCCTTCTAATGGCGCTGGAATCACGATAGCTATGATTGGCGGTAGGATCGCAGGACAAAAAATAGTATCACATTTGGAGAATGGCACATCCTTACACGAATATGAAATCGAATGGAAGCGTCAGATGGGGTCCGTCATGAGAAATTCAAAGCTATCATTCAAGATAGGGAGCTGGATAATGAGGTTACCAGATTGGATTCTAAATATGGCATTCAACCCCCTTACCAAGCCATTCGTTTGGAGATTTGTGACCTGTCGCAAGCCATTCTTCATTTTTTGACTAATCAATGCTCATTTCATTGGCTTCTCGCCTTGCCAGATGGTAACCATCCCCGGAAAAACGACCTTTGCACGGGCATTTTCAAAGCCCAGTTCTCCCAACATCGAAACGTAATCCCTAGTTGTCCCGAAGCTAACATATGTCTTCGTTAACCATTTCCAAGGATGGCCTCCAGTTCCGTAGAGCAACCTCGCATACATGCTAACGTAAGTCCTCATCCAGAGCCATCCAAGGAAGCCATGGAGCCGATTTATTTTGGCCGGATCTGCGATAATCAAAGCCCCGCCCGGCTTTAGCACCCTTAGAACCTCTGAAATCCCCGCTCTCTTGTCAAACCAATCCCTGAAAGAGAACAGGGTGCAAACTGCGTCGAAGGACGAGTCATCAAACGGTAAATCCTCAGCCTTCCCCTGAACAAATTCAGCTGGCTTGTCACCTCTCTGAGAGCGTGCCGAATTCACCCTTTCTTCAGCAACTCTGAGCATTTCAGGAATTGGGTCAAGGCAAACCAAATCATACCCTTCAACATCCTCAGCAAAACTACCCGGGCCACACCCAACTTCGAGAACTCTTCCTTTCTCAGGTAGCCTCTCTCTCACCATCTGCCTCCATTTTGTGACTTGCCCAAAGGTCGCCACTCTGTTCACCTTATCGTAAACGGGGATTGTAGCTTCAAGATTTCTCTGAAGCTCTTCCCAGTCTTCCTTGCCTATGGTCTCAGTGTCCACGAATGTCCCGCCGAGTGACCCATATTTGGATAGTTCCCGCTCCGGACCTCTCTATTTTCACCCGTCAATCATCTGATACTCCCGAGGTTATCATCATAAACTCGATATCGGTCCCAATTGCCGTAGGTGCGGAAAATGGGCCGAGAAACAGTCCTCAAGGCAATCAGAAATGCTGAAAACAAGGCAAAGGAAACCATCTCAGATGCGGAATCCCAAGCCTCGGAAATTATCACCAAAGCTAGACTGGCAGCAACGGAAATAATTCAGTCTGGAAGGTCTGATTCAGAATCCAACAGCCAAGCTGTGATTTCAGAGGCTCGTGGTCTTGCAGAGAAAGAAGCCAAGAAGGTTTCCAAGGATGGCGATACATCAATCAATTCCATCCACAAGGGAAGTGATGGCAACAGAGAGAAGGCCGTGAAGATAGTTTTGGACGCTTTTAGATCGAATTAATCGCCGGAGAGTGTCTTGGATGTCGCAGGTTAACACCCAGCAAATGGGAAGGTTCATTGCCGCGGGATCCAAGGACAAACTGGGTGGTGCTATTGAAGCCCTGGCACACCTGAATGCTTTGCACATTTTGGATTACGACGGTACGGAAGATGGATTCTCGCTCGGCACTCCCGATCCTAGCTCAGAGGAGGTTGGTAGGTCACTTGTCAAGGCCAGGTCCGCGGCTTCGATAATAGAATTCAACGGACCTGAAAGGGCAGTCCCTTCCGCCCCAGTCAGAGATAGCCTTTCCAATGAACTGCCAGGCAAGATAGACGACCTTCTACAGGCCCAATCTAGGATCGATGAGCTGGATAATGAAATATCCTCCACTGAGGAAGAAGAAGCATCTCTAGAGATGGTTGCCTCGCTAGGACTAGACATAGAGCTCCTCAGCGGATATGACTCCATGTCTTCATTCGTAGGTACGGTCACTGAACCCATCCAACCCTCCTCACTAGGCGAGTCATCAATGGTCTTCAACTCAAAGAATGGAAAGCAAAACATGGTGGCGGTTTTTGTCAGGAACGACAAATCCCAAGACGCTACTAATGTGCTAGAATCCGTAGGATTTGAGTCTATACCTCTCCCGACTGGAGAAGGGTCCCCAGCAGACAGGCTCTCACAGGTCAAGGGTCGCAAACACGATTTGACATCTGAGAGGGAAGAGCTCGCAAAAGCCATCGAAGAATGGATCGATGCAAATGGCGAGGATTTAGCCTGTGGCCTAGAAGTCCTAGAAAGGGATCACGATGTACTGACTGCACCGACCAGGGTTGCTGTTTCGGACCACGCTTTCGTGATTGATGGCTGGATCGAGATGAGGAGGTCAGATGAGGTTACCAAAGCACTAGAGCCATTTTGCTTGTATACAGAGTCGGACCAGTTCGAACTCATTGCAGGAGGGGGAGGTCATGGCCACTCAGACCACCACCACCATCAGGAGATGCCTCCGATATCCTATCAGGAGAGAAGCACAAGCAAACCGATGGAACTACTTACAGATGCTGTCGGAAGGCCCGCCTATGGAAGAGTTGACCCAACGATCTTCATGATGTTCACCTATCCCTTATTCTTCGGAATGATGCTTGGCGATATGGCATATGGCCTAATCACCATGGGGGTCGGCTGGATGGTAATCAGGAACTCCGCCACCAATGACATGCTAATGCTCGGAGGGAAGTTTCTAACATATATTGGATTAGGAACTCTAATTTTCGGCTACATCTACGCAGAATTTGCTGGATGGGAGATTTTCCTATATGACAAGCTCACCTACCCCGATGGAAGCTACATGAAGGACTCGGCCGGGCATTACATGTACAGCGAAAATCTGTCTCCAGTCGCATTCCTCGCAAATCTCTATCCATTCAATCTCGATCATGGATATGGTCCTGTAGCAGATTTAGGCTACGGAATCACACTCTCGTTCCCGTTCCACAGAGTAGGGAGTCACCTTGAGGACCTCATAGTTCTTACCATCTACGTTGGATTCTTCCACATCCTAATGGGTTTGGCCATTGGATTCAGGGACATCCTCCTGTACGGTAACGGGCATGGAGGGGTAGGGCTTGTTTGTGCATTCTTTGAGAAGGGTACTTGGATGGCTCTACTGATAGGAGGTTGGATGTTTGCGTATGGATTCCTCGGCGATAATCAGGGTTGGCTCGGCGCAGAAGAGGCTGAAGCACTTATGGTTCCAGGGGCTGGAATTGTGCTTGTCTCGGTAGTGTTACTAATGTGGACTCTGTACAAGTACCATGGAGTGCCATTCCCAATTAATGTGGGCCTAGCTCCCATAGAGGCGGTTGGAATGATGCCAACAGTAATTTCTTACGTGAGATTGTTCGCAGTTGGAATAGTGGGCGTCAAGATTGCTGAGACCGGCAATGAGAAGCTATTCGAGCCTCTGGCGCACATAATTGAGGATATTGCACAGGCATCAGCGATGGACCTTGTCTCGATCCCCCTACTTCTAATCGGCTGGCTATCAGTCCAAGCATTCGCATGGATACTAGGTGTTTTCAGCCCCAACATTCATGCAGCAAGACTCCACTTTGTAGAGTGGATGAGGCAATATTACGATTCAAGCGGTGAAGAGTTCAGGCCATTCGGCTTGAAATCCAGATACGTGGAGGTAGAATAGATCAGATCAGATTCCAAGCTTTAGCTTGAAAACAAGGAGGAAAAAAAATGAACAGAAGAAACATGATGAAAGGAATGAGCGCTCTTATGGTGATGACCTCGTTTGCAATGATTGCATCCGTGGTAGCAGCACAAGAGGGAGACACAGCAACAGCAGCAGCACATTGGGATGCACAGAAGCTAGGAGCAGGTTTGGCTCTTGGATTGTGTGGAATTGGAACTGGAATGAGCCAAGGGCCAATCGGAGCCGCAGCTGTCGGTATGATATCAGAAGACTCTAGCAAGTTCGTTAGCGGGCTGATCTTCACCGCTCTACCAGAGACAATCGTACTTTTCGGTTTCCTAGCACTGTTCCTGCTCTAAGCGGAACAAAGGACCAAAAGTGTAAATTTGAGGTAATGAAATGTCACTAGAAGCTCTATCTAACGAGATCAGCATGCAAGCTGAAGCCGAGGCAAAATCAATCATTGATGATGCCAAAGCGGAGGCAAAAAGGATCCAGAAAGATGCCATGAATCAGGCTGCAAGTGCGGCAGCAGACGTAGAAGCACGCGCAACTAAAGATAGCAAGCAGATTTCCATCGAGGTTGTCGCAGCAGCCAGGCAGGCCAATCAAAAGAGAGCTCTCGTCGCTCGACGGGAAGAGCTTGACCTCACATGGGAGTCAGTCAAGGAAAGAGTCGCCTCCCCTGAATTAGAGGGAAGAAAAGAGATTCTAAAGGGACTGGTCAAAGAAGCAAGCTCATCTAACTCTGACATGATAATGAGGCCTGTAAGCATCGACAGAAAATCACTGTCTTCGTCCAATTTCTCTTTGGGTGAAGATATAGACGGACTTGGTGGTTTTGTCCTTGAATCTAAGGATGGATCAGTCGTCCTTGATTACAGGTTTGACAGTCTCCTAGAAGACGCATGGAAGGCCAATCTAGGCCCAGTTAACAAAGCACTATTTGGTGAATAAGGGAGTGATTGTTTGTCTAATGTGAGCTATGGGCGTTCGAATGTCTACAATGCCTCCGCAAGGGCGAAGGCAAGAAAGGCATCGCTCATAGACTCAACAAGGATGCGCCAGCTTCTCCAACAAGGTCCAGATTCCATAGGTGCAAGCATTGGGGAGTTAGGATACAGGACAGAGATGGACCTGTACGCATCCAGAATGTCGGGAGCAGACGCTGTAGAAGCCGCACTGTTTCACAACATGGATAACGATATACATCAGGTAATGAGCTTCTGTCACGGACATCTGCGCTCACTTGTAGCCATATACGTCGAGAGATTCGACTATGAGAAAGCAAAAACCGTACTGAGGGCCATTAATGGTGGGGCTTCTGATGAGATGATAGAGGACCAGATACTTCCTCCCGAGAACACCAGAAATTCCCCATGGCTAGCAATTGTCAGGTCCACTGAAGGACTTCAAGAGGCCGTAGACGCGATGTCGGGTACCCCTTGGGGCAGAACACTCTCTAAGCTAGAAGGGGACCTAACTCTGGAAGAAATGGAAAATGCTCTGGACATGCAATATTTCTCAGATGCAATAAAGGCGGTCAAATCCGGCAAAGGAGAGCCGAGGCTACTTCGCTATCTAAGGATGGAAATTGACCACAGGAACATAATCAACCAACTTCGTGCAATAAGACTTGAAACCTCACAGGAGAAACGATCCTCCATAGTGATTCCTGGAGGTAGGATAGACAATAGTGTGATGAAGCAGGCTTGTCTTGCAACCAATGACTCAGATTTAATCGAGGCACTAGGGAGAAGCAGTTCATTCGATGCCACCGGCTTCGAAGAGGCCATGAGTAAATCCTCGAGCCAGGGGACCTTGGATCCATACGCAGAGTTGTTATCTCATCAGAGGCATTCACTCCTGAAGAAATTCTCTCATCTAAGCCCGATTTCCCCCTTCCCGGTGATTCATTACATAGAGTGTAAAGCTCTTGAAATTCGGAATCTGAGATTACTCGTTAGGGGGAAGGCAGTCGGCCTTCCAGACGATGTTATTGAGGCTCACATGGACTATTGAGGTGAAAGAAATGGAAATAGCAGTGGTAGGGCCTCTTGAGTTCACATTAGGTTTTCAACTAGCAGGTGTAAAGAATCTGTATAATCCGAGTAGCGATGAAGAATTGTCAGAGCTACTCAAATCACTACTCAACCAGAGTGAGATCGGGGTTGTGGTAGTCGATAATCAAGATCTCAACAAGCTTTCCGATAGGCTCCGCTTACAGCTTACGGAAAGCGTCACCCCTACTGTATTGGGGATTGGGACCGAGGAAGATAATACACTCCGGGAGTCCATCAAGTCTGCCCTAGGAGTAGACCTTTGGAAGTAAGTAACTAAACAGGAAGTGAAAAAAATGAGTAAAGAGAATGGAGTAATCTACCGGATTTCCGGACCAGTTGTAACAGCAGTAGGAATATCGCCCAGAATGTATGAGGTCGTCAGGGTTGGCGACGAGGGCCTGATGGGAGAAGTAATCGAGTTGCATGGCGATCAGTCTGTAATCCAAGTGTATGAGGAGACCTCAGGAATAAAGCCTGGGGAGCCAGTTATCAGGACTGGTCAGACTCTCTCGGTGCAGTTAGGGCCGGGGTTGTTGACCCAGATCTATGATGGTATCCAACGCCCTCTTCCGAAACTGGAAGAGACCATGGGCGTTTTCATCACACGTGGTGTCGATGCCGATGGTTTGGACCTCGAGAGAAAGTGGGAATTCAATGCAGTTGCCAAGAAGGGAGATGAGGTGAGCTCAGGGCAAGTTATCGGTAAGGTTCAGGAGACTGAGACAATCGAACACCGAGTCATGGTCCCACCAAACGTGAGTGGTAAAGTGAAGAGTATCAAGTCTGGCACATTCAACATCACTGAGACTGTTTGCGTATTAGACGACGGGACCGAGATTGCCATGATGCAAGAGTGGCCAGTACGTCACCCGAGGCCTTTCGTCCAGAAGTATGCACCTGATGTACCTCTAATTACTGGCCAAAGGATACTAGATTTCCTATTCCCCCTCGCAAAGGGCGGTACAGCGGGAATCCCGGGTCCTTTCGGGTCCGGGAAGACTGTAACACAGCAGCAACTGGCCAAGTGGTCGGACGCACAAATCGTGGTCTACATTGGATGTGGAGAGAGAGGAAATGAGATGACGGAGGTTCTAGACGAGTTCCCACACCTGATTGATCCAAACACAAACAAGCCACTGATGAACAGAACGGTGATGATTGCAAACACGTCCAACATGCCGGTAGCCGCTAGGGAGGCATCGGTTTACACTGGAATAACCATAGCTGAGTACTTCAGAGACATGGGATATAATGTAGCACTAATGGCAGACTCAACTAGTAGATGGGCCGAAGCAATGAGGGAAATCTCATCGAGACTGGAAGAAATGCCTGGAGAAGAGGGCTATCCGGCTTACCTGTCCAGTAGACTAGCAGAATTCTATGAGAGGGCAGGAAGAGTGGAGACCCTTTCAGGTTCCGACGGATCGGTATCCGTGATAGGTGCGGTCTCACCTCCCGGCGGTGACATTTCAGAACCAGTAAGCCAAGGTACTCTGAGAATTGTGAAGGTTTTCTGGGGCCTAGATGCGGGACTCGCCAGGCAGAGGCACTTCCCAGCAATCAATTGGCTAAATTCGTACAGCCTTTACCCCCAAGCTTTAGATCAATGGTACAGGGATAACATCGCTCCCGACTTCCCAGAGGTCAGGACTGAAATCAGTACGCTCCTTCAGATTGAATCTGAACTGCAGGAAATTGTTCAATTGGTGGGTTCAGACGCACTCCCTGTAGACCAGCAGCTCACGCTAGAAGTTGCTAGGATGATTAGAGAGTTCTTCCTCCAACAGAATGCATTCCATGATGTCGACACGTTCAGCGACTTGGACTTGCAGTATCACATGGCCAAGGCCATACTTTCATTCCAAGAAGAGGCAAAGAAAGCAATTGCCGGCGGAGCACAGTTGGAGGATGTAGTCAACGTTCCCGCACGCACAGACCTCATGAGAGGAAGGTTCGAGAAGGGATATGAAGACAGAATCAGTGATTTGGTCAGTGAGATGAACAAGCAGATCGATGCTAGCATGGAGGCAAATTGAGAGGTGATATTATGAGTGGAAAAGAGTATAGAACCATTACAGACGTAAAGGGGCCTTTGGTCTTCCTAAACAAGACGGAACCCGTATCATACGGCGAGATAGTACAACTGATGCTGAGCGATGGATCAATCAAGAATGGACAGGTTCTCGACACGTCGGATGATCAGGTAATCGTACAGGTTTTCGAAGGCACCGCCTCCGTTGACAGACAGACTGGAGTCAAATTCCTAGGGGACGTTTTCAAGCTCCCAGTTAGCAAGGGACTAATCGGCAGGATTCTTGACGGGGCAGGACGACCTCGTGATGGCGGTCCTGATATAGTCGCTGACGAAATGGCGGATATAATCGGAGCGGCAATTAACCCGTATTCCAGACAGAGCCCAGAGTCTTTCATTCAAACAGGAATATCCGCGATAGATGCTTGCACATCACTAGTAAGGGGGCAGAAGTTGCCAATCTTCAGTGCTAGCGGTCTCCCGCACAATGATATCGCCCTGCAAATTGCCCGACAGGCAAAATTAGTGGGTAGCGACGACGACTTCGTCGTAGTTTTCTGCGCGATGGGGATAACAGCTGAGGAGTACAACTTCTTCGTGCACGATTTGGAGAGAACAGGGGCACTAGAGAACTCGGCTCTATTCGTTAACCTAGCAGACGATCCAGCGGTCGAGCGACTAATCACTCCTCGTCTGGCTCTAACCGCGGCGGAGTATCTGGCTTTCGAGCATGACTACCACGTCTTGGTCATATACACAGACATGACAAACTATTGCGAGTCATTAAGGCAAATCGGTGCTGCCAGAGAAGAAGTCCCGGGAAGGAGAGGCTACCCAGGTTACATGTACACCGATCTTGCGATGCTGTACGAGAGGGCCGGACTGGTAAAAGGCAAGAAGGGGTCAATTACACAGTTCCCAATCCTTACAATGCCGGGGGACGACATAACTCATCCGATTCCGGACCTTTCCGGATACATTACAGAGGGACAAATTGTTATTTCCAGAGAACTTCACCAAAAGGGAATATATCCGCCGATCAATGTTCTTCCATCACTCAGCAGACTGATGAACGCTGGTATCGGAGATGGAAAAACAAGGGAGGATCACAAATCGGTGTCCGACCAGCTTTATGCCGCTTATGCCCAGGGCAGGGAGCTTAGGGGGCTAGTAGCGATTGTAGGAGAGGATGCTCTGAATGAGCGTGACCTGCAATTGCTGAAGTTCGCTGATATCTTTGAAGACCAATTCCTTAGGCAAAGTAGAGATGAGGATAGGTCGATCAGCGAGGGTACATTAGATCTGGCTTGGAACCTTCTATCGAACATAGATACCAAGTACCTAGTCAGACTTGATCAGAAGTGGATAGACAAGTATCATCCAACAGAGAAATCATCTAACGAAGAGGAGTGAATCTGAGGTTTTAATATGGCTCTGGACATCAAGCCAACAAGGTCCGAGTTGATCAACCTAAAGCGTCGCATCAAACAGACCAGCAGTGGCTACAATCTCCTAAAAATGAAGAGAGACGGCCTATTTCATGAGTTCAGAACTCTTCTCTCGGAGATGATATCAGCTAGGGAGGAGCTTGTGGGGACCTACAGAGACGCTCTACAGGCAATCAGCCTCGCCTCCTCCATAGAGGGGGGACTATCGGTAAAGAGTGCGGCAATAGCTGCTTCAAAGAGGCCCGAAGTCAGTGTTTCCAAGAGGAACATAATGGGAGTTGTCGTGCCAAAGGTGGATGGCCAGAATCTCAAGCTATCAACCGAAGATAGAGGATTGGGCCTAATAGGAGGTTCGCCGTATATAGATGAAGCAGCGGACTCGTACTCGTTACTAATTGAGAAGGTAGTGAAGGCCGCTGAAATGGAGGCAACTCTGAAGCGACTTCTGGAAGAAATCGAAGCCACAAAAAGAAGAGTTAATGCTCTCGAGTTCAAAGTAATACCAGAAATGAAGGAAGCGCAGACATTCATACAGCTGAGACTAGAGGAGATGGAGAGAGAGGAAACTTTCCGTCTGAAGCGATTCAAGAACAAGTAAGAGCGTGGACCTCAAAAGCGAGGGGTAAAATCAGACTTCCCCTTGCAACATGCATGACTTCTCCTGAGCCGTCGCAAGGAAGGCTCGAAATCGACGTGGAAACGTGGAGTAAGAGGGACTTAATTCAGGTAATCTCATCGAGATATTTCATACTAGGCGACCCTGAAACTGGGGAGTTCTCTTGGAGAGTAAACGCTATCGGCGGAGACTCTGAAAGTGAATGCCTAATTAGAATGAATAAGCACTTAGAGAAGTTAGGGATGATCGGACTTTTGGATAAGGGAAATCCTCCAATTCTCACAGTCACAAATCTCCCAAATGACGTTTTCGTCATGCCAAGGTGGCAACAAGTGGTGATCTGGATTACCATGTTTTCATTCATGACCATAGCAGGATCGGGACTGATTCTGAGGAATGACCCAAGTTTGGAATTCAATGCCTCTTTGTTAGCTGAATCCTGCACTCATTTCTCCTTTCCCCTCATCGCGTCTGTTTTCTTAGCAAGCGAAGTTAGGAGGAGAGTTGCAACCAGATATGGAGTATCAATAGGACATCTGTCCCCCCTAGCGTTCCCCCTCTCAGAACCAATTTGGCCATTCGGACTTGCTGGCTTTATCTCCCAAAGACGTTCTGATCAGGTCCCTATGCCAAATAGAAAGGCTCTCGGACTTATTTCGATTTCTTCCCCTCTTGTATTGTTCATCTCGGGAATTTTTCTAACAATCCTTGGAATCTCGTACACCTCCACCCAACCTCCAGATCTGGAGTCTCCTCCTATGGCATTCAGTGGCAATGTCATAGTTGGAATTTTGGAGTCACTAGGGATAATAGAATCCCTCGATGTGAAGTTACAATGGCTTGACCCAATAGCAATAGCCGGCCTAGGATTATGCACAGTATCATGGATAATGATGCTTCCAATCCCCGGATTCCCCGGGGATCATCTCCTCCATTCAATACTGGGCCCGGATAATCTCCTGTCGGATGACAAACAGACGGCAATCTTCGCATCAACTCTGGTAATTATGGTCCTTATTTTTGCTGCTGATCCATGGTTTCCATGGTTAGTAATCGCCACAATAGCGGTTTGGAGGAGATTTAGTCCTACGCCAATATTAGACCCATTCGTAGTTGACGAATCTTCAGGCCTCGATGATATCTCACGTAATCAATTTGTAACAGTGATTGCCATGGTCATGATTTTGGCATTCCCAGGCGTAAATGGGTCTTACAGTATCACGGAATGGGACGAGGGAATAGAGACTTCTCAGTGGCCAAGTGAAGTGGTTTACACAGTCGGAGAAGAGACAATTATTCCTCTTGCCATAGCTCCCGAGGGAGTTGTCCCAGTGTCTGGCTGGATACAGTTCAGAATAGAAGGGCCAGTCAGTCAATTAGACCTCTCTTCTGATTGCTCCGATACTGAACAGGCGTGCAGGGTGGATGGGATTACCCAATCAGAGAACTCCATGATCAATCTCATATTAACCGAAGAAAACTCCCTAATATTGGACAACATGACTGCGAGCATTCGAGTTTTCACAGAGATCACCGGACACTATGATGAACACGTGATTGCCCTGATCCCAAACCATACTCGTTATCAGGCAAACTATCTCTGGGATTTTTCTGGAACATTACAAGACCCCCAAATTTGTACCGTTGTGACCGTAGGTGATGACTCAACCGGGAACGTCTCCCTGGCCAATCCTAGATGGTCGATAATAAACGGCACAACATTGTCAAAAGGAAATAATTACATTTGTCTAGAGGGAGTTAATGGCGCTTCAATTAGCGGCCCCATTGATTACCTTGGTAGGCACCTCGGACCCCTTCTCCAGATTACTTGGGACGATGGAAATTCCAGTTCGTGGCAAACACCCATCGTCAACTCCTCTCCAGTGATTAACTCCAAAGATGGGATCATCAGCATTCCCAGGGAATTTTCTGGTTCAACCATTGGATATGTGGAGTCTACCTCACCTTTCTGCCCCTCCCAGTCAGATTTTCCGGTTGTAGACTCAGATACTTCTTGGAACAGAACCTTGGGTGATTACTCATTCATCCAGATTCCAGGAACATACTCTGGAAACGGCTCTTTGCTGTTGAAGGAGGACGGATGGCTTGTCACATGCGAAGATTACACATTGACTTCATCCTTCAAAATTTCAAACGGGCCCCAAATCTGGGCCAGTCCGGGGGCGTTGTATAATGGAGTGAAATACACAACCACCAGCGTGATAGAGATTACTAATTTCCAGAATGAGGCCGAGTTAATAACCATCTCAATTTCTGCTCCGCCTGGAGAAACATGGAGCATAGATTCGCCCGAGTCAATAATGTCAAATTCTAGTGCAAACGTCACACTCAACCTACCTGAAAGTGGCTATGAGGCGGTTGTGTGGGTAATTCCGGACGACTCTGGGACTACTTTATTCACGGATATCAGAGAGGTTTGGAAATGAGGGTCGCCATTCTCGGCGTTGGCTCTATCGGAGGAGTCTTTCTTTCATCACTATCTAATGCAGATGTCGACCTCTTAGCCATATCACGAGGCCCCACCGCACAATCCCTAATTTCTGAAGGTTTGATAATACACACGCCTGAAGGAGCAATTGAGGTAATCCCCCCGGAAAGATTCGAAGTGTATGACAGCGAATCAGGGCCAGTGCCAGAGAATATCGTCGGTAGTTGCGATATCGCAATTGTTTGTGGCAAGTCATATTCCACACCGATTCTATCACAGATTGTCGGAGATATTCTCTCTGAGCGGGGTGTCGCCCTAAGTGTACAAAATGGAATGGGTCATGCCCAACATATAGCCAGTAGAGTTGGTAAAAATCGTACTCTGGGCGGAGCTACAACCCATGGAGCTTGGAGGGATAAGGACGGGACTCATTGGGTAGGCCGGGGCTCCATTACTATAGGCTCACTTGATGGAAATCCTCCTAGTAACTCGGCAAAGTCACTATTGAAGGTACTGGAAGACGTTGAATTATCACCCATATGGGTTGATGATGTGAATACTTCTTGTTGGGAGAAGCTCCTCATCAATGTCGCAATTAACCCCATCTGTTCCATCTCAGGAGTCCGGAACGGTGCTTTACTTGAGAGCCCGGGTCTGTGGGACCAATCGCTATCCGTTCTCGAAGAGTCCCTGATTGTTGCTAGGGCCTCTGGAATCAATCTTACCTTTGAAGAAATGCAGGAAACTCTCCTGGAAGTCGTCCAGTCTACCTCTGAAAATAGATGCTCAATGCTGCAGGATTTGATGTCGGGAAGGAGGACTGAGATAGACTCAATCTGTGGCTATGTAATTATGATGGGAGAAGGACTTGGAGTCCCAACGCCTCTAAATTCAATGCTGAGAGCTCTCGTTAGAGGAATAGATGACTCATCACAGCTAGACTGATCAATTCAAATCAATATTATAATGCAATCCTATGTTTCCTCTTCTAGATTTAGATGCCTCAATGACCATTTTCGAGACCAACACTAGATTTCGTAGTTCTATCAGGCCCTGGGTTGGTTTACTACTCATCCAATATCTGGCTACCTCCTTCTCAATATGTTCAACTCTCCTTCCAGCCCTATCCAGCCTTGCATCACTCTTCACTAGCCCCACATCCTGAGTCATTGTGGCTCGAAGAGCATCTAAATCAGTGATCAGAGGAATATTTTCTACTAGTTGTCCCAAATCTTCCGACCGCCACCTCGGCAATCCCGTTTCCAAACTCGAAAGCCCTCCACATTCCCAATCTCCTATGATTTTCCTCGAGGCTCTTCCCGAGAATACCACGGCTTCAAGAAGACTATTGGATGCCAGCCTATTGGCCCCATGTAACCCCGTGCAAGCAACTTCTCCGATTGCATAAAGGCCTTGCATCGGTGTTCCTCCTGACATGGCTCTTCCGAATTCATCTACCGAGACTCCTCCTACCATGTAGTGTGCTGCAGGGGTCACTGGAATCGGATCCTTGCCGAGTTCGATACCCTCATCATCTAGCCTTCTGGCGATTGTTGGGAAAGAGTGTAAAAGCTCATCTTTGTCAAGATGCTCTGTCACTAAAAGGACATTCATTGCACCTATTCGCTTCATCTCAGTGTCAATCGCTCTAGCAACTACATCTCTGGTATCAAGGCTCCCCTTTGGTGAATAGTTCAACATGAAGGATTCAGAAGAGGGATTATCGCCTCCTGACATCCTCCATCTGTGATGCTCTTCAATTGTCATTAGAACTGCACCATGGCCCCTGAGTGCTTCGGTAATAAGAAACGGTTTGACGTTTGAGGAATGCAGTGCGGTCGGATGGAACTGAATGAATTCCATATCTCTGATATCCGCACCAGCCCTGCTAGCCATAGCCACTCCGTCGCCGGTCGCGATCGAAGGATTAGTGGTAGATCTGTGCATCATCCCTGAGCCCCCAGTCGCCAGAACTACTACTCTCGAGGGAAGGGTCATTACAATTCCCTCAGGAGAGAGACACCAAACTCCAGATATCCCCTTAGATGGATCCCCATGTTCTTTCTGAATCAAATCAACAGCCATCCAATTCTCCAAAATAACGAAATTAGAATCAGTCTCTCCTGAGGCCACTTCAGTGAGGGCACGTTCTATTTCCGCCCCCGTCCTATCTCTTGAATGGAGAATCCTTGCTCCGCTATGTCCTCCCTCGATTACCATGTCGTATTTGCCTGAAGAATCATGGTCGAACTCCACGCCATGCCCAATTAGGTCCCTGATACGTTCTGAGGCTTCAGAAATTACGCTTCTGACAACTTCTTCGTCACAGAGTCCAGCTCCCGACTCAAGGGTATCTTTCACATGTGACTCTATTGCTTCTGAATCATCTGGGTCAAGAACACCCGCGATTCCACCCTGGGCCCAATTAGTAGAAGATGCAGTAACTTCCTTTTTGGTCACGACTGCCACGGTTAGTCCCGATCTAGCACATTCGACAGCTAGGAATAAACCTGCGATACCTGACCCAATAACTGCAATGTCAACCGCCTCGAGCTCTGTCCCTGACACCACTAACCCTCATGATTGCCAGCACCGGTTACCCTAGAATCTTGTCCAATGGCAATATCTTCTTGGCGGGCGATAAGACTCTCTCTAATCGTTATGCTGCGCTTTTGTTAGCCTCAACATTGATAGGCGTAGAGGCAGGGAGGTCATGTCTAGTGTCGGCGGAAAATTTTGCCGATATTAGGTGATGGGATGCATCTCAAAAGAATAGAAGTCGAGAACTTCAAATCATTCGGTGGCGAGATGGTCATTCCATTTGACGAGGGATTCACGGCAATAACAGGTCCAAATGGAAGTGGAAAGTCAAACTCTGGTGATGCCATACAGTTTGTTCTTGGCCCAAAATCAACCAAGGCCCTCAGGGCTTCCAATGTGTCTGAATTGATATTCAACGGAGGTGGGCGAGGTAAAGCTGCTAAACACATGTCTGTCACACTAGTTTTCGCAAATGTCCCAGAACATGATGGAAGGAGGCGCCTCAGGATTGATGATGATGAGGTTTCATTCACCAGATCGGTCAGACTAAACAGAAAAGGTGAGCCCATCTCATCATTCAGAATAGGAGAGAAGCCCTCAACTGCTACAGAGATGAGGAGGGTTCTCGCCGAAGCAGGACTGAGAGGTGACGGCTACAACATTGTCCTGCAGGGTGACGTGACAAATCTGGCAACAATGACTCCGCACAAGCGAAGAGGGGTCCTGGAAGAAGTAGCCGGAGTGACGGCATACGACGATGAAATCCGCAGAGCAAACACCCAAAGAAAGCATGTCGAGAGTAGCATAGAGACAATCGACCTCTTGGAAGACGACAAGAAAAAGCAACTCAAGCAACTCTCAAAGGAGAGGGAGCAGGCGCTCAAGTACAAAGACCTAAAGCAGGATTTCGATAAGTCCAGAGTGATACTTTATCAGTCCAGATACAGGAATAGACTGGACGAGGTTTCCTTGTTGGGCAAAGAAAGATCCGACTATTCGGAGAAGGTCAGATCTCTGGGGTCATCATTAGCGGATGGGAATAAGAAACTGGATAAGTTTGATACAGAATTAGTGTCGGTTGAAGCGGAGCTAAGAAAGGCCTTGGCTGGTGATGCTCAGCGGATAATGGAGAGCATCAGGAAGCATGAGATTGATATCGAAACCGGAACCGACAGAATCGGCGATCAGAGGAAGATAATCACAAGCTCAAATGAGGAGATTACAACACTAACTAAGGAACTTGAGAAAGCTAAAATTGCTTGGGAAGAGTCGGTCAAGAGCCTTGAAAATGCCAAGATCTCATTGGCCGAAACAAATCAGTCACTAGTTGACGCCGCAAAGGAGGAGTCCGATGCAAGAAAGGCAATTGAGTCTGGAGACAAGTATGCTAGGGACCTCAACAGGGCGCTAGGAAAGGCCAGCGAACGGGTCTCTCTGGCTCAAGATGCGTACGCACAGGCCCAACTAGAATCAGACCGCGCATCCCAATCATCACAGCTAGCTTCTGAAAATCTAGCCGATCTGGAGGAGAAATATGAGGAAGCGGCAATGATAAGGGACGATCTAGAGCTTGTAGGTACAGAGATCAGGGAATCGGGTCCAGATTCCGATAGGTCATCCATGGCCGGCGATCTAAGGAAGCTTCAGAAGCAAGAGGCAGAGCTTAGATCTGATAGAGATAGAGCAGAGATAAAACTCCGAGATGCAGAGAGGGAACTTAGTAAGGCTAAAGCAAGGCAGGAAGCGAGATCCAGCTCACCCGGGTCGGCAGTGACTATAGCGGCATTGACCAGACTCAGGGAGAGCGGAGAAATATCCGGAATCCTAGGGACTTTGGGTGAACTGACAGCTCCAAAGAATCCTTCCCATGAGGAGGCACTAGCCACCGCATTAGGAAATGGACTCAGGAGCATAGTAGTCAGGGACGACGAAGTAGCCTCGAAGTGCATCAAGTGGCTTAGGCAAAACAGTGGGGGAAGGGCGACCTTCTTACCACTCAACAAGCTGAAGGTTTCGAGACCACAAGGAAGGACCCTCCTCGTGGCTAGAAATCCAGGAATAATTGGATTTGCACAAGATCTCCTAGATTACGATCAAGAAGTCGAAACGGCGGTAATTTATGCAAGTAGAAACACTCTGTTGGTCGACTCAATGGAAGTTGCCAGAAAGAATATGGGAGGAGTTAGGATGGTTACATTGGATGGCTCCCTCATTGAGAGCTCCGGGGCGATGACTGGGGGCTCTACATCTCGTGGAAACAGGCCCTCATTCGGAGGGGGGACAGGCAGTAGCTCTAGCATAGACAGGCATGAAATGATTGTCCAAGAAGCAAACCTTCTGTATTCCACTGTCGATGCCGCACTCAGAGAGACTATGCTCAATCTGCAGTCTCTTAGGGATCGAATCAATAATGTCGACGGGAGCGATCACTCAGTCAAGCTCAGAAACTGGAAGTCGGACTTGGAGAGGGCTAACAAATCACTTTCTGAAATTGAAGGTAGAATGATATCATCCAGAAAAGAACTCAAAGAAAGCGAGGAAAATAGGACTAGAATGATTTCATTGTGTGAGGAGGCCAAGCAAGACTTAGATAGTTCTCTTAAGGGAAGAACTGAGGCAGCAGAAGCCCTTCAGGACAATACTCCAGATCATCTCTCTGAGATACTCAGAGGTGCTGAGAGAAAGAGAACTGAGGCTGAGAGGGAAAGACTCTCGTGTGAATCGTCAATTGCCACCAATGAAAGTCAAATTTCAATGATGGAACACAGGGTCTCCGACTTAGAAGCTAGAATCTCAAAGCACGAGGGAGAAATCAATTCCTCGGAACTAACGATTTCTAACTTAGAGTCTTCTATCTCGGCATCAAAGGCAGAATTAGTGGATCTCAAGGGCAAGTCAGAACAGTTTGATGAAGAACACAGAATTCTGACAAGCAGACGGGACGAACTAGTCGAAGAGAGAGCCAGTCTAAGAGCAACCCTAGACCAACTCTCCAAAGACAGAGTGACCATAAAATCTAGAATTGACGAACTGAATGCTCAGATAAGTCAGAAAACCAATGCGGCAAAAGAAACAGCCCAAGAGTTAGAGGAAGCAGGCGTCGAGATTCCATCAGATGATATTCAACTACCAACAATAGCCGAGGCGGAGAGAGCGATGCAGGGGCTCGAACGCCGCCTCGGCAACCTTGGTAACGTCAACATGCTAGCAATCGACCAATATGACGAAACTGCAGAAAGAATAGCCGCACTGATGGAGGATGGTAAGACACTTAGAGCTAGGAGGGACCACCTGGTAAGCATTTCAGAACAACTCGAAAATGAAAGAAAAACTCGATTTATGACAGTATTTGAGCATGTAAACAATAATTTCAGCCGAGTCTATGAAATTCTACAACCGTCAGGCTCAGGAAAGCTAAGACTAGAGAATAGTAAGAATCCGTTTGAAGGTGGCCTTGAGATGGCTTGTGTCCCTCCGGGTAAGAGTAGGAACACTAGGAGATCCGCCCTCTCAGGAGGAGAGAAGTCCATGGCCGCCCTCGCATTGATTTTTGCAATTCAGGACTATGAGCCAAGCCCGTTCTATTACTTCGATGAAGTTGATCAAAATCTCGACCCATTCAATTCTGGAAGGATTGCAACCCTATGCAGAATTAGGAGTGAAAGGGCACAATTCATTATGGTCACACTTAGAAAAGTGAGCCTATCACTTGCCGATCATCACATCGGAATTACTCATGCAGGAGACGGTTGCAGTAGGAGAATAACCGATTTCGACAGGGCCGCTGCAATAGAACTCAGTGAGGAGCTCGAGGCTGAGAAGAAGGCTCAAGAGGAGTCCAAGGCAGAGAAGGATTCCATGCCAGAATTACCTGATCCAAGTAACATGCCCAAGGTACCAGAGCCCCTGCAGACTCCGGCTAGCTTGGGCGGATTGGCTGAGAGAGCGGGCCTAGATTCCTTGGGGGAGAGCGAAGTAATAGAAAACGCAGGCGTTGAAGACCAAGTAATCGAGTCCCTTAGGGGGAGAACAGAGGAATGGACGGAAGATATTGATGAGAAGGAGAAGGTTATCTTCCATGATTCTCAAGACGAAAACGAAGCTCTGGAGGAGGATCCACAACAAGTGGATGTTGAGTGAGGTGTTTGCCAATGTCGGTTTTGGACGGTCAGGCAATGAGGGACGATATCGTCTCAAGGCTATTGGGTGGAGAACCAGACCTGTCTACCAGCAAGTATCTGGACAGGATTTCAGAACTAGCCAGTATGGAAGAAGCTGAACACCAATTCCTGATAGACCCATTCGACAGATCCGTTGCTCTAGTTTTTCAGATGTTCCAAAGTACCGATTTAGACCCTTGGGATGTAGACCTGTCCAGTTTTTTGGAGATGTTTTCATCAAGGATAGAAAAATCCGAGAATATTGATCTCCCAACCTGTGGGAGGCTGATCAGGATGGCCTGGGCCATTCTGAGAAACCAAGCGTCATCCCTGATTGAAAGGCAAGAAAGAGCGCTTGATTTCGAGGAAGATGATACTTGGGATTTCGAAGGAGGGTGGGAGACCGAATTCGATGATGAAGATTACAACTTCTCGGTTGGAGTACTTTCAGGTGCGGCCGACGACGTGCTACCATCAATTTTCGAGGGCAGGGTCCACCGGGAAGAAGGTCGTCCCGTGACTCTTGGAGAATTACTAATGGGATTACAGGAAGCCGGGAGACTGGCGGAGGAGCAGAGGACCAGAGAAAGAATTGCCCAAGAGAGGAGAGAGGCGCTTTCAACAGCACGCGAGAGATTCAGTGGGAGCCTCCATATCGAAGATTTGGAAGGCGATTTAGAAAGAACATGGAACGCACTCCGTTCTAGATCTGAGGGCCAAAAGGAGGCAGTGTCCTTAAACGAGGTATCCGAGCATCTAATGGGACTAGCTGTTGACTCTGGGGTGGGGTCCGATGAGGCTAGATCAGAGGCTCAGGTAACCGCCCTAGTATCTGCACTTTTCCTCACAAATAGAGGCTACACTGAGATCTCACAGGAGCCCGGAAGGAATGGGAAGGTCAGTATCGCTCCTCTTTGGGAAGGAGAAGACAGCTTTGCTGAGTTGACCGCCAAGCTCCACCCGGGAGAAGTGGGGGTGATTACGAATGAGCATTAAACCAGAAATCCACACATTACTGGAGGCTATTTTATTCGGTGCTGGTAAATCCATGTCAGTCGATGAATTGGCCTCTTTGCTTTCTTTGAGGAACTTTCAGATTGCAGAGGGACTACAGGAACTAAAGTCGATGATGGCCACGAGAAAGTCAAGCGCATTACAACTCACAGAAGTTACAGGGCGATGGATTATTGAAGTAAAGCCAGAAATCTCCCCGTCATTGCCCGAGTCATTCAAACCAGAAATTCCACAGAGGTTGCTTCCCGCCGCAGCTCTGATAGCATACCATCAACCCATGCCCCAAGCACAGCTAAGGGACATGCTTGGCCCGAAAGCGTACGACCATGTCAGGGATCTTGCTAGCCTGGGGCTCATCGATAAAAGGAGAGACGGCCTCACTAGGAGACTTACTACAACAAGGAGGTTTGCTGAGTACTTTGGCTGCCCTGAAATAGAATATAGAAAAGTAAGGACTTGGTTCAGGGAGGAGGCATCGAAACTGGGCCTAACCAGTGCACAGCTGGCAGCCTCGCTCGCTCCCGATGAGCAAATGACAATTTCAGAGTTTACAGGAGAAGACAAAGAAATAGAAATTGATGCTCAAGCCGAGGAATAACTACGCCCCATGAGTCTTCCCAGCCCCTCTGTGGCCGATTATCCTCGGGCTACCCCATGGGATCCCATCTTCCAGATTATTTATCCAGCTATTTTCAGAGCCATCCCAATTCATTCTCCTACCCTGCTGGAGTATCATCTCAGATTTCCTAATATCTTCCATCTCAGACCAGTATGGAAGCGAGCCACTGGCCTCAGACATCAGGTCCCCCAATTCCTCAGAAGAAGATTTAGAAAGCCTATCTGACCACTCTTCATCTAGTGGTTGACTAGCAGGACGTGGCCATCTAAAACTACCATCGGGCTTGTTCAGAACCTCTGGATTCAAGTGGTCTGTAACTATTGAAACTCCAGCTCCCAACAGTCGATCTTCAAGGTGCAGAGGTGCGGGCCAAACGAAAGCCCCCATGCCTCTCAAAGATTGATGAAGCCTAGCAAGGCCCTTACCTTTGAGGCCCACGGACCTACCTAACCTAGCATATCTCTCCCACCCACTTAGATACTCTACGGCCATTCCCACAGATTCCATCCCTTCATCTCTGAATTTGTCTGCTATTGATGGGACAGATGTCAAGAAAAATTGAGGTACGGCGAAGAACTTCTTCACTCTCCAATGTCTCCCCCAGGGTCGGATTTTGGGAACTAGTTGAGTTACAGGCATTCCAAACTCACATTCCCTGGATGCTTTTGCGATCTCTGGTGAGAAACTCGTTACTATCGTCGATCTAGGGGCTAGATGCAAATCTTGAGTCATCAATGAAATCTTCCGCATTATCATCTTTAGATGTTCATTATGGGATTTTCCGACAACAGGATGTGGCATCTTTATTTCAATATCCACTGTTTTACATCCAGACTGCCAATTTTCTAGGAATTTCCTATCATCAATAACCTCCTGAAGAGTCAAAACCCCCTCATTTCTCAAATCGGATGTGTGGATATTCTCGATACATCTAGGACTCAATGGCCCTTTTTTTGGCAGAGCCTCGTCATGGTAAATTACAAGCTCACCGTCTGCATCCATCCTGACATCAAACTCAACCCCATCAGAGAAATCCATCCCATGCTTCAGAGCATGCAAAGAATTCTCAGGGGGCTGGTTCCACATATGTCTACCGTGTTGCCGAAGGTGTGGGGGCAATTAATGCAATCTGAGAAATTATAGTGACGTAACAATACTCATTACCTCTCTGCCTCTACGAAGCTTAGGTATTGTCATGACAGAAGCAGAACTAGACCGCGCGTCCAACCCATTAGAAGTGCGAGGATATTGTATGTATGATTGGGGAAAGTCGTCATTTGAGACAAGTGTAGTTTCTGCAATATTCCCCACTTGGTTCGCTTACCTTTTCCTAGAGGCAAATGGCCTGAATACCACTATTGCGGGTATAACAATGGAGGGAGACGCATTAATCGCCTATCTAGTGGCATTTGGTACTTGGGCGGTCGCCATAATTGCTCCAGCCTTAGGAGTCATAGCAGATTACAAGCCAGTCAAAATGAGTTGGCTAAGAATATTGACCTATGTTGGTGCGGGATCAACGTTCCTACTTGGATTTGACTTCCTTGCAGGAGACGGTAACGAATGGATATGGCTCCTTATCTTTTACTTCATTGCAAACATAGGTCTGAATGCTGCTGGTGTATTCTACAATGCACTGTTGCCACACCTTGGCAAGGATGAAGAGATGGACAGTATCTCCAACAGGGCGTATGCATATGGATATCTTGGAGGAGGCCTGCTGTTAGTCGTCCACTTGGGATTAGTGTTGGGTATTGGGGGAGACGCAGTGATAAGATTCTGCCTCGCTTCGTCCGGAGTATGGTGGTTCGGCTTCGCACTTTTTACGTTCAAATACGTGCCGGAACCTCCGATGGAGAATGACAAAGATGTACCAACAGTCAAGGAGGCATATGCCCAAGTCTGGCAGACTCTCAAGGAGTATGATAAGTTCAGGACACTGTTTACATACATGCTGGCATACTTCTTCTTTATTGATGCCATAAACACCGTATGGGCTGTTGGCCCAATATTCGGTGCAGTCGTATTAGGAGTCACTACTACAGAGTTGATGATAACTATAGTAGCTATCCAATTCGTCGCTTGGCCATGCGCCTATGGGTTCACTATCTTAGCACATGCTTGGGGGACGAAGCGTGCTCTGAATGCTTCTCTGGTAGGTTGGCTAGTACTCAGCTTTGCAATCTTAGGGTTCGCACCACTGGAGCTCGATTCACACGATGAGTTCGAGGTAATGTACGAATGGAACGATGAGTCTCAATCATATGAGGTTCATGTCAATTACCTTGCTAGTGAGATAGCCCAAAAGCTAGATTTCGAAGAAGGCGAGTTCGACGAGCAAAAGTGGGCTGGCGATTTCTCAGGAATGTTGCCAGTAGAGTTAGATGAAGCTACTGAGACTTACAAGTGGGCTTACGGAGAAGACTCTGATACTCAGCTATTGTTCCCAGTTGATGGGGATGTCGCCGATATCCTAGAATCGATAACAGACTCAAGATTCAGCATCAGTGTCTCCGGCGGACCTTTGGATGGATCAACGAACGTGGGGATAGATCATCCGACAAATCTAGGCGATGGAGCATTAGATGTAATTCCAGAGACGGTAAGGAAGTATGTCTGGGAACCACTTGGAATAGCGATAGGAATGCAATTCTTGATTCTGGGATGTATGATTGGGACATTATTTGGAGGATCACAGGGCCTTTCCAGGAGCATCTTCGGACAGATGATTCCTGAGACAAGGAGCACAGAATTCTTTGGATTCTTCGGATTCTTCGGAAAGGTAGCAGCGGCAGTTGGGCCACTTCTATACGCAACTATGACTGTAATGTTCGACAGTAGGGTCGGAGTTCTCAGTATAGCTGTCTTAATTGCAATAGGCGTATTCCTGATGAGGTACGTTGACGTTGAGCAGGGACGTGCTGATGCTAGAGCGGAAGATGCTAGAAACAGGGGAATCAATCTCGATTAGTCATCACATGGAGAATCAAAACTAACTCCAGTAATATGAGAACTGGTCCAGCGACTAGGAACATTGAGATTGGATCCGGAGGGGACAGGAAAGCTCCGAAGGCCATCCCAAGGAACCACATCACCCCTCTATTACGCGTCATCGAGTCGACATTGATTATCCGGTTTCGTAGTAGTATCCATGTGAGCAATGGGACCTGAAATCCTACGATAGAAGCGAAGTAAAGGCCAACTATGAAGCCAATCCAAGACCTAAGTTGCCAAGTAGAGCTTAGATTAGCAGAAGCAGCGTCCTCAGAGAGATAGTCAAGAAGGAAAGGTACCAAAACTTCGTGTGAATACAAAGACCCAGTCAATGCTAATAGCAATGAAAAAAGGACAATCACAATCAGGCCCGACAGACTCCCCTTTCCCGTGTAAGATACCCTCTTTGCCTCAGAGAATATCTTCCTACCGTTCCATGAAATATCTCCAACAAGAAATAAGACTGACAATATCGCACCTAGATGTACTCCCATCCTCAGTCTAATCAGGACTGCTTCCATAGGATGGAGTATGACGACCTCCACATTCTCCGGTTTGTATGCGGTCGAGTTTAATAAGGCCTCAATGACCCTTCCTGAAAACGGGTATCCTCCGACAAGACCGATTAAGAATATGGCAGTAAGGAGTAACAATCTCCCCCTGATGTGCCCAATTAATCCACGAAGCTCAGCACGAGGGAGCATGTCGCCCGGGGAATATTCCATGTCCTCGCGTGAGGGTCCCATAGGTCAATACATCGCCTAAGATTTCCTTAGAACTATAGTTAGTATGTCTCCATCTGAGAGGGGGTGATCCAACCCGACTCTCTGCCAATCAAATTTTGCACTGGGGCCCTTAACTCTGGCATATCTGAATTTCCTAACGAAATCTCTGTGTAATTTAGCACATACGTCACGCACGGTGGATGTGTCCTTAACGATTAATGGCTCGACCATATCCGCCTCCTGTCCCTGAGGCTTTAGGAATATGGACATGAAATGCAGATTATCAAAGATGAAGTCTTTCATATTCTCAATTCCTTCACCGGTTTTGGCTGATACTTCCAATACTGGCCAGCCCATAGGCAACATCTTCCTCGTCCTCTCGAGGTCATCCTCAGTTGCAAGGTCAATTTTATTGACGACAACAACTGCTCTATTGTATATCCTATTTCCAGCTAGAGTGTCCACGATATGGTCATCAGTCACATCAGTTCTCAGGGTTACTGTAGCTGAAACAATTCCAAAGCTCCTGATTATCCCCTGAATCTCCTCTTCAGATAGATTAGTTTGCTCTACCGTGGATCTTACCACTATTCCTCCCCTCTTGGTCCTAGTAATGAAAACTTGAGGCTCAGGTTGATTCAGCCTCATTCCTGCCATCCAAAGCTCCCTGTCAAGAATATCAAAATGCGACTCCTGAAACGGATCGACCACATAGAGAACCATGTCAGACCCTCTAATTACGTTCAATATTTCCCTCCCTCTGCCCTTTCCCTCTGAGGCACCCTTTATCAGTCCTGGAAGATCCAGAATCTGAATCTTAGCTCCTCTATGATCCAAAACTCCGGGAATACAAGTTAGCGTCGTAAATGCAAACGCTCCGGCCTCAGAGTCTGCACCAGTGAGCTGCGATATCAGGCTAGATTTACCAACACTAGGGAATCCAACCAGAGAAACAGAAGCATCTCCTGACTTTTTAACTTCGAAACCAGCGCTTGAACCACTTTTCTTTGCGTGAGCTACAGCTTTTTCCTTCCTTTCTTTGAGCGACGCAATTTTGGCCTTAAGCCTACCAATGTGGCCTTGTGTAGCCTTGTTGTACTTGGTCTTGGATATCTCATCTTCCAAGGACTTAATCTGCTCTTCAATGGTCGCCAATTGTCCTCCCTCCAACTATTATTCCTCCTACGCGAGGACCAACTTATTGAATTCCGTGGAGAAAATCATCCATAGTGTTGCGAGCGAGGGTTCATGCCACACCGCCGACTGGAAAAGTCGAGGATACATATGCCGGACCTCATAGTTTCCCTGGTTGACCCCAAATCTCTGGATTCAATCATGAGTATGCCAATGAGGTTGCTGATTGAGGGCATGGAATCCAGAAGCCTCAGGACAATCAGACCAGACCAGATACCCCCATCAAGACAGTTCGATGTCGACCTTGAGGGCGAAGTTCTAGAGTGGATAGATGAGAATCCCGGCTTAGATGTTGACTATTCTCTCAGAGAGCAGAATATCCCTACTGAAAATAAGCTAGAACTGCTTCTCCTGATGTGTCACTGGGCATCTGCAGTTGAATGGAGGTGCTGGGATGCACGACTTTTCCTTTACCTAGAGCCAAGTCTGGATTACGAAGTCAAAAGTACGGAATCATTCCTTTCTCCGAGCCTTTGGAAAGACTTCTCAACAGCAATCTCATCCTACGACAGGTCGTCCTTTGTCGAATCCGTGGTAATCGACTGGATGTCCAGAAGGGAGTCCCTTGGGGAAACCATGGATCCATCATCAGACCCGCGTATACTTCCGACAATGGAGTCTCACCAGATTATCTCTGGGTCGCTATATGACATAATTGAGGGAGCTAGGACAGAGGGTCATTCTATACTCTTGGGTAGGGAATATCTGGATGCTAGTTCGTGGCATCTGGGAGACAGAAGATTAGAGGATATTGTAGGGTGATGGAATGACAGAACTTCCAATGACACCAGGGCCCCCAAAGAATCCTCCTCCTCCTTCGGTTGTGGTTCTTGGGAGGTTCCAGCCTTTCCACAGGGGACATGCATACATGCTAGAGTTTGCGGATAGTTGGAGGGTGAAGAATATGCCAAACGCATCCTTGGTCGTGGCCGTTGGATCTTCTAACAGGCCGGAGAATCTCAGAAATCCGTGGACACACTCAGAACGCTCTGAGATGATTTATCGGTGGCTGGAATCGTCAAGCATTCGCGATTCACCGATTATTATCCCTATTCCAGATATTGATGATCCTCCCAATTGGGTTTCTCATGCCGAATTATACCATGGTGGACCCGGAGTATTCGTATCAAGTGACTCTCATTCAATTGAACTCTATTCTAACTCAAATTGGCCAGTTGTAGAGATACCGATGGAAGAAAGAGATAGACTTGAAGGTTGGAGAGTTAGAGAGACAGCCAGAATGATGTCTACAATTGATGATTTAAGAGCGGTATCAGAGGTTCTGTCACCAACAATTCCAGAGTCGGTGATTAGCCTCATGACTGAGAACGGTTATCTGAGGAGACTCGCCTTTCTTGGAGAGGGAGGTGAGCCAGTTGGGTAATCACCAATCTCCCTCAAAGGTACACGAAGGTTCGCAGTAATCAACTAGAATCCCGGAAATCAAGTAACCGTACGCCATCATCTTGGCCTCTGGAACCTCGAGAACCAGATTATGAGCCAATGAATGGTGCCACATAGGTCCATTCGTGTTACCAGTAGGCAGCTCGGGAAAGTCCCCATCAAAATACGCCGCCGAAGAACCGTTTATTGGCCCATCAATTACCTCTACTCCAAATGGGTGGTATGCGGACCCTGTAACCACTGGGACATTACCTGTTCTTACAGCCCTATCAGCGGAGAGAGTTGTGACTTGGGCATCCATCATAGATGTGAGATAAAACATATCGAACGGCTTCAGAACATCTCCGTATCCGGTCTCTCTGAACGGGAGATAAGTCTCCCCATCTGTCGAATCCCAAATTGACTGCAGTAAGGCTATCGCCACAGCCCTATCAAGTCTCGATGGGAGAGAAACATCACTGGAAAGAAGCTGATAGAATGTGGAGGGGAACTCTTCCGAGCCATAATGAGTACTTCTTTCAACCTGATGAGTGAAGGATGTCCCCCCAACCCAGAGTACCCCCCATTCAAGCTCGGGCACAAACGCCAGGAGCGAAGGTCCTCTCAGACCACCAAGAGATATGCCAATGTAGTTCACGGTTTCTACATCAATCATATTGGTCCCGTTATTTTTGAATTCCACTAAGTCAGAACATATTCCCGTTATGGTCCTGACCATGGAGATATGATTGATGACCGCTTGCATCTGCCTTTCCTGTTGATATTGGAACTCTTTAAGATCCAACAGTGCGAAAGTCATGGCATCTTGGTCACCATCAGAGCTCCATCCTTTGAAATCTGTTGCGATAACAACAGTCTGGTATTCATTTGCAATTGATCCTGCATTCCGAACATAAGATGAGCCACTACCGAATAGTCCATGGCCGAATACAGTCAAAGGCCCAGACGTGTTGTTGTCTGCCAGAGATCTTGGTATCAGCATCGAGAAATCAACCTCTCTATTCTCGACAAACTGGGGATCTCCAGATTCCCCTCTCATCAGAGGAGATCTCGCATATTCGTTTTCCATGTAGTGAGGAGTGGTGAATGTTCCCCGTATCAGTCTAAGTGTATTCCCATCATTTCCGTAATTCTCAGTCACCTCAGTAATATTGCAACCAATTCCGGATTGGCCCAATCTATTCTCTGCATCATCCCTCATTATCACTATGTCTCTCAATATTGAATCCGTAGATGCAGTATGGAACCACCAGGCGGCTTGAAGAGACGCTCTTTCAAATCCTGAGGAATCAAGGCTCGAGAACATTTCCTCATAGTGTTCACGCTGTTCTTCAATCCCCACGGAACTTGTTGAAATATTGTCTCTAAGAGCCCTGAATCCCTCATGGGGATTGATTTGATGTCCAGCTGAATCAAGTAACCCTCTGAATCCAACTGCATAAGAGGTATCATGATCCAAACCCTCTATCGTCCTCAAGAAAAGTAATGTCTCCTCGCCCTCTTGAGCTCTTGCGTCAACTTCTATCCAGTGGAAAACCTTCTCTCCCGTATCCATATTCAGAAGAACACTCCTATGGTCATCCATCAACGATTTCTCAATGTCAAATTGGGTTGCCAGTCCAGTAATGTTTGGGACTTTTTCGAATGCAGTGAATATTTGGGTTGAGGGACTGAATCCATCAAGCCTGTCCAATATCACCATATTGTCGCTTACTGATGATCTTGAATCAGGAATCGCCTCTCCGTCTATACTCAGTCTAAAGCCGGTATCTTGAGAGCTATCCTCAGAAAGAAATGCTCCTGAAGGGAATGGTAGCATACAATGTATTTGATTAGTATCATCGCAAAACTCACTTCCTTCAATCTCTAAGGTTTCAGGAATGATTTCTATATCTGCAGTTCCCTCTAATTCTTCTTGGGCGGATATATCTTCTGCTCCTTGATCTGACTCACCAGTGCACCCTACCAACAAGATTGAACATGCAATCAGGGTCGCTAAAAATTTTCTAGAGTTGATATCCATGATATTCGGAAAGGGTGACCGGATATGAATGCAGAGTATCTTATCTCCTTCTCCTTGTAATAACCAAGGCCCCTAAAATTGAAACAATAGCTAAAATCATCGGGAAACCGGGTACGGATTCATCTTCAGATAACTCATTTTCTGGTTCCGCAGCCGATGTGTAAATGATTTCTATCGAGATTACTCCCTCAATAGGAATATCCCCCCAGTCTCCTACATATTCAACCAAATCAATAAACAGTTTCAATGAATCCCCTTCTTCAACTTCATAATCCATGATCTGGGTGGAGGATAGATTTTGCCCCCAAATATCGAAGAAATGATTGAGTGTGAGGTTGTTGGTGATGTCCGTTACAACATTAACCACCCTCGAGCCAGTATACATGACGTGAGTGGATTGCTTGCACAACTCTGTGTTAAAACCGACATAGCTGGGTATTTCCACATCCTCACTATCGACTGTTATCGTGACGTACATATCTCTGTACCCAGTTGTCGTCCAATCAAAACAGGCCTCCGTTAGGTCTCCTTCTACGAAAGTCTTGACCTCCTCTTCTTCCGTTGAGTTAAAGTTAGTCAAAGAAATCAACTCGTCTTCCGTTAGCAGCGGATAGTCTCCGTTGGGAGAGGGGAATTTTTGGTTGATTGCTTCCATCATATAGTTAGCGAGTAGCCCCTGGCCGACCGAGGTGGGGTGTAATGAGTCGATCATTATGCAATTTTTATCGCACATCTCTGGTGGGGATGTTACTTCAAACCCCCCGATAGTTCTAGCTGTTGAGTTCTGCAGTAGGTCGTCAGAGGCCCTCATTAAGTCAAAAACCTCAACTCTTCCTTCGTATGCCTCTGCAATCTGGGAAAGTCTGTCCGCCCAAAGTGAACTAGCCTCAGTGAAGAACTGATGTTTTTCAGTCGGGAAAATCTGAGTCAGGAAAGGAAGGAATGACATGTTTGGCAGTGTCCAGACCAACACGTCTATGTTTGCTTCTGTTAGAGTATCCAAGATTATTGAAATGTTCTCTTCCAGGTGGTCGATGAAGGAGTAGTCCTCGTTTACGATCTGATAATCCGAATCAATAAAGTCCCACGCTCCGACCATCATCGTAACCAAAGTCCCCTCACCATAATTTTCAGCTATGTTGGTGTGTCTTCCGGCTTCGATTAGAGTCCATGAGCGATCACCTCCCACTGCGCCCTCATAGTAGTCCAAGCCCATTAGGTTGGCCGCGTGGAGAGAGGCGAATGGCCCCCTGTAACCGGTAGGGTCCGAGCCAAGCGTACTGTCCCCAAGTGAGGCGATGGTATGGTACTCGTAACTTTCAAGGGGTTCATTCTCTTCTTGCGCAGAAACAACACTTGTCATCGAGGTTGTAAAAAGCATAACCACGATCATAATCGGGGCTAGTGGGCGTCCGTACACATTGATTTCCCGTGACCATGTGATATATAGATAGTATGTTATGGCCACGCTGGTGAGAATCCTACTCGTCCTCGGCCGACTCAGAAACGATTACCCTTGAGGCTCTCAACACCCTGTCATGAATCATGAACCCCTCTTCGATCACTTCAACGACCGTCCCCGGCTCCACACCAGCAGGTGATGGAATCATTCCTATTGCCTCCATTCTCGTCGGATCAAACTCCTTCCCCATTGAATCTATTGGAATTATCCCCTCTGACTCCATCGCGGTCCTGAGTCCGCGAACAGTCATTCTAACTCCTTCTGAAAACCCCTCGCTTTCATTCTCTTTGGAACGATCCAATGCCGCCTCCATGTTACTGATCAGTGGCATGATTTTCCTTGCCATTGACGATGAACCAAACCGTATTGCTTCGTTCCTATCCTTGGCTGATTTTTGCCTAAGATTTGCCAAGTCTGCTTCTTTGTATTGCAATTCCTTCTCAAGCCCAGAAATTTTCATCTCAAGCTCTTCAATTTGACTATTTTCATTGCCTACGAGACTATCTGAGTCAACCTTCTCGTCCTCTTCCACAGCCATACGCCTCATTCCTCCTTCAATAATCCAATGGAATACTAGCCTGAGTAAAAGTACTCTCCGGCCGATTTTTGATCTCTATCCTTCACACTTCCCGGTTTGTTGATACGTGGCCTCTTGGATTCATGGTCTCTTCTGAACGTGACCTCCACTCCAGAAAGG